>MDTB01139795.1_pt1 | contig 14982 bp, 10 predicted proteins | sample 811161 | NCBI WGS metagenome assembly MDTB01 (sample SAMN05326650, study PRJNA326480) | marine metagenome | isolation source: seawater | place: Mediterranean Sea | collected 2009
AAACCTTTGTATGGAAATGGAGGCTCTGGTATTTTTAAAATTGGTAAAAAAGATCCAAATTTAAACTCTTTACTCGAGCTTTTTTACGGGATGTCTAGAGAGCCAATAATAATGCAAAAGTACTTACCAGAGGTAGTCGATGGGGATAAAAGAGTGATTTTAATTGATGGAAGGCCAATTGGAGCGATTAACCGAATCCCTAAAAAGGGTGAAATTCGATCTAATATGCACGTAGGTGGTAAAGCAGTTAAAGTTGAGCTTACCCCGCGCGATCTAGAGATTTGTGCCCAGGTTGGTCCATTATTGAAAGAGAAAGGTCAAGTGCTTGTTGGTTTAGATATCATAGGCGAGATGCTGACGGAGATAAACTTAACTTCTCCAACTGGAATTCAAGAGTTGGAGAAGTTTGACTCTATAAATGTTGCTGAGGAAATTTGGAATTGTTTAGAGCTTAAGTATGCCTCTGAATTTTCTGGGTAAATAATTATCACTCTAACAGGATTATAAGATTAATTTTTTAGTAATAAAATTTGTTCACCCCCTTTCCCTTAAAAGGCGTGCTTTTTGTTTGTTCCAGTCGCGTTTTTTTTCAGTTTCGCGTTTGTCGATTAGCTTCTTACCTTTTGCAACTGCTAACAATAATTTGGCAATACCGCTGTCATTGAAATATAGTTTTAGTGGAATGAGTGTCATACCGTTCCTATCAGTGCTTTGCCAGAGTTTCGAAAGCTCTCTTTTTTTTACAAGGAGTTTTCTGTGACGACGCTCGTCATGTCCAAAATATGATGTCTTAGAGTATGACGGAAAAAAACTATTTATAAGCCAAAGTTCGCTACCTTCCACACTTGCATAGCTCTCAGATATATTAACTCCACCAGATCGAAGAGTTTTAACCTCAGACCCTTTAAGCGCCAAACCACACTCCAATTCGTTTTCGATTAAATAATTAAATCTAGCTTTTCTATTTTCTGCGAGTACTTTTTTTATAGATTTTTTAATTTGCCCAGCCATTTTCTAGCTAATTAACCCTGCATAATTCATTGCTTTGAGCATCTCTTTTTTTGACTCACTGTTAATCTCTACCATTGGCGATCTTACTTCAGCACTACATTTTCCTAAAACCTCCAGCGCAAATTTGGTGGGGCATGGATTAGGTTCGCAAAAGGCGGCGCGGTGTAAAAGAAGAAGCTTATCCTGAAATTCAAGCGCAGTCGAATAATCTCCAGCTTTCATTGCAGATTGAAATACTGCAGAAAGATTTGGGGCTATGTTGGCTATTACTGAAATGCAGCCTTGCCCGCCATGGGCGTTAAAACCAAGGGCTACATCATCATTCCCGCATAGTTGTACAAAGTTTGAGCCGCAGGCAGCTCTTGTGTCTGAGACTCTTCCAACGTCACCAGTCGCGTCTTTTACTCCAATAATGTTACTTATTTTGGCCAATTCTGACATGGTTTGCACAGTCATATCAATTACGGAGCGTCCGGGAATATTGTATATTATGATTGGTAAGTCACTACTCTCACTGAGAGTTTTAAAGTGGGTATAAAGGCCGGTTTGGTTTGGCTTATTATAATATGGTGTCACAACTAAAGCGCCATCTGCACCAATTTTTGAAGCATATTTTATTAATTCAACTGATTCTGATGTATTATTTGAACCTGCTCCTGCAATTACAGGTATTTTTCCAGAGCAAGTTTTTACAACTACTTCAATAACTCTTCTATGCTCATCTAAGCTTAACGTTGGGCTTTCCCCTGTGGTTCCTACTGCTACTAACCCGTTACTTCCTTCTTCAACCTGCCATTCAACTATTTTCTCCAGTGCATTTATATCGACGTTACCATTTTTAAATGGCGTAATTAATGCTGGAATTGATCCACTAAACATAGGCTTTTCCTTATTTTTTAATTTCTCTTCGTAATACTCATTTACTTTCACTTCAAGTACTCTCGGACAATTTGATAAAAAATTATTAAATCATGGAGTTGTATGCAAAAATATTTTACGCTTGGTGCAGAAAAGGGTATTATAAGGCGTTGAGAGTTATAATAAAAAGACAAAAAAAAACCGGAGCTGAGCGTGATTTCATTTTATACCAGATTTCTTCTTTGCTTACCGGTATTATTAGGAAGCATTGAATGTTCTGTTGCAAAAGCAATTGACCGAAACAGACCGAAAATCGGTGCTGAATTTGCAGAAGTTCTCAAGTATGCCGATGCTCAAATGTGGGAGGAGGCTGGAAAAAAAGTTGATATTTTGAATAATTCCAGTGCTTTCGAGTTACTTCAATGGCTAAAGCTTCGAGCCGGAACAGATGAATTTTCTGAGTACGAGTCATTTTTGCTTGTTAATGGTGATTGGCCAGGAATAAGTCTTCTGCGATCTCAAGGAGAGAGGGCAATAAATAATACCGTAGGTTCAAAACGAGTCTCTCGATATTTCTCGATTGATGCACCTCTTACGGCAAATGGTGCATTAAAATATGCTGAAGTTCTCTTAAATAAACAAGAGATTAATAGAGCTAGAGAGGTCATCAGAAAAAGCTGGTTAGAGCATTCTTATTCAAAGCAACAAATTAAAAAAGCTGAGAAGTTATTTGGATCATTTTTAAATCAGTATCATGAAGAGAGGATCGATTATTTATTATGGTCTGGAAGATTAGAACAGGCCGAGGAGATGATTTCTATAGTTCCTCGGGATATTCAACAATTAGCAACCGTGAGAATTGCACTTCAAAAGCAACTCTCTGGGGTAGACTCTTTGATAAAAAACCTTCCTTCACATCTCAAACTCAATTCAGGTTTGTTATTTGATAGGTTCCTGTACCGCAAAAGAAAAAATCTCCATGAAGGTGCAGAAAAGTTATTAGTAGACGTTTCTAGAAACAAAAAAACTTTGGGCAGACCTCAATTTTGGGTAGGGGGACGGTTCTCTTACGCTAGAAGGGCGTTACTCTCTGGTAACCCGAAGAGAGCGTATCAGATTGCTAGTAATCATTTTATTGAATTTTCGGACGAAGTCAAAAAGGATGCTGTTGAGTTAGAGTGGCTTGCAGGATTTATAGCATTTGAATTTTTGAAGGAATATAAAATAGCATTAAAGCATTTTCAGAGATACTCGCGATTTGTATTAAATCCAATTAATATCGCTAAAGCTAATTATTGGATAGGAAGATCTTTTGAAAAGTTATCTGACAGGGATGGAATGAATGAAGCCTATTCAGTTGCGGCAAAATACCAAACTACTTTTTATGGACAACTGTCTGCTGAGCGCGGGGGGGTTCCAATTGATTTATCAATTTTTAGATCTGATCGTTATGAGTGGAACCGCGCAGAGTTTTTGGGTCAAGCAACTGTGAAATCTGGTATTCTTCTTTTTTACGCGGGCAGATCAGTACTGGCTGATCGGTTTTTTAATCATGCGTCGGAGAACTTGAGTCGATTAAACAAAATGCGATTATCACAATTGGCTAACGATTTAGGCTTGAAATCTACGGGAATTTCGATTGCACAAACGGCGGCACAATCTGGAATGTATTGCCCTCAGTTTTTGTTTCCTGATTTAAAAGAGGGGTTTTTAATTGATACAGACCTTAAGCCATTAGTTCTTTCCATTATAAGGCAGGAGAGCCGTTTTTTTTCCCATTCGAAGTCGTTAGCAGGAGCACTTGGCATGATGCAACTTATGCCCCGGACAGCTTCGTCCATGGCACAGAAGTTGAGTCTAGAATTCAGCGAGCAGAAGCTTCTTAAAAATGATGATTACAATATAAAGCTAGGCACTCACTTCCTAAAGATTTTACTCAAAAATTTTGATGGCAGCACCGTCCTTTCTTTGGCATCTTACAATGCTGGGCCTCACCGAGTGAAGCAATGGATCAAACAATTTGGAGACCCTCGCCGTAAGGGTACCGACCCTTTGGTGTGGATTGAACTGATACCATTTAAAGAAACTCGGAATTATGTGAAACGGGTTATCGAAGCCAGTTGGGTTTATGAAGGAAAATTGAACGAAATTCCCTCTCAGCTTAATTTAGGTAGGAAAGTTTTTGGACACAAGTTTTAAAGAAATTCGACTTATGGTCAGTTTTTGTTTAGAAAATTTATAACGCTTGGAAACATTAATACAAACAGAGTTGCTTCCAATTTTTTAAAAATTATATAAAAAGCACAATATATTGTCATAAGGGCTGAGTTTGGTACTATATTGAGTGAAATATTGATTCTTTTCGAAAAGATTATTTAAAATTTTAAAACTAAGTATTAAGGATAAATGTTGCAATTTTCAAAGCTGAGACTTTTAGGATTTAAAAGTTTTGTTGATCCGGTAGAGTTGGAAATTTTTACTGGCCTCACCGGTATTGTCGGTCCTAATGGTTGTGGAAAGTCTAATTTGCTTGAGGCTCTAAGGTGGGTGATGGGTGAAAATAGACCAAGCTCAATGAGAAGCGGTGCGATGGATGACGTTATATTCGCTGGTGCTGGTACAAGAGTACCAAAAAATTATGCTGAAGTTTCATTAGGTTTGGAGAATGTCGATCAGGATGCTTTAGGTTTCAAAATTCAAAGCGGGTTGGTTGAAGTCGTTCGGAGGGTCACTCGCGAACTTGGCTCATCGTATAGATTGAATGGAAAGGATGTCAGAGCTAAAGATATATCAATGTTATTTGCAGACTCTTCGACTGGAGCACATTCTCCCTCTCTTGTAAGGCAGGGGCAAATTTCTGAATTAATCAACGCTAATCCAAAATCACGCCGAAGACTTTTGGAGGAAGCTGCTGGAATATCCGGACTTTATCAAAGACGTCATGAAGCAGAATTAAAACTCAAGGCCAGTGAGAGTAACATGGCTAGGTTAAAAGATGTTATTGAGCAGCTTGAAAGTCAGATTAAAGCTCTCGAAAAACAGTCTAAACAGGCATCAAAATATAAGCAACTAGCTCAGGAAATAAGAGATAATGAAGCTTTTCTTCTCTGTAAAAAGTGGATGGAGTCAGAATCGGACCTATTACAAGAGAGTGGGATGTTAGTTGAACGAACTAAGCTCCTGGCCAGTGCAGAAGTAGAATTAATGCAAGTTCGTACAAAAAGAGAAAAAATGGAGAAGGAAGTGCCATATTTGAGGAATGAAGAAACCTTGGCTGCAGCTGCACTTCAACGTCTTGTTGTTGAAAAAGACGGTATAGAGGCAGAAGAGCAGAGAGCTCGAGATAATATTCTTGAATTAAAAAGACGAGCTGAAGAGACAGAAAAGGACTCTTCAAGACAAAACATTTTGATCAATGATGCGCTAGAGGTTATCCGGCGAATAAATTGGGAGGTTGGGCAATTGAAAAAGCTCTCAAACGGTCAAGATAAAAGTATCAAGAATAGCGAAGAAGATGTACTCGCTGCAACTAAGAAATTGAGTGAGGACGAACTTAAGTTAGACTCTGAATCAGAGGATTTTGCGAGATTAACTGCGCGTTTTCAAAATATTCAAAAGCTTATGGAGAAAGGAGAAAATGATTTAGAAAAAATTCGCTCTGAATTAAAAGAGTCAGATAATCAAGTGATTTCCTTGATTTCTCAAATTGAAGAAAAACAACAGGATTTGGCTGTAGCTACCCAACGTTTTAACAAATGTAAATTTGAGGCAAAGAATTCTGAAATTGCACTAAAAAATTATGAAACAAAAAGACTTGAAGCTGTAGGTGACGAAACAGAGAAGCAAGTTGATTTTTCGACCATGGAGGGAAAACTAGCTGGTTTGCAGTCGGAAAGTAAAGCACTAGAGGGATTACTTGAGTCACGATCTGGAAAATCTCCGCAAATCTTAGATCAATTGAAAGTTTTAAAGGGTTATGAGGTGGCAGTTGGGGCTGCATTTTCTGACGATATCAAAGCTCCTATTATTTTTTCAAACAACAAAACTGGCTGGTTTCAACTTCCCGAGTTGGAACCCAATTTAGGGCTGCCTGATGGTGTTTTAGCAATGTCAGAGAAAGTTTCAGCGCCTGATCCACTAAAAAAAAGACTTACATGTATTGGTTTGGTCGAACCTGATGAGGGTCCAAAACTTCAAAGATTACTAAAACCTGGTCAAAAATTAGTATCAAAAGACGGGTCTCTTTGGCGTTGGGATGGATATTGTGTTCGTGGCAACGACAATCTCTCCGAATCCGCGCTTCGCCTGAAACAAGAAAATCGATTAACGGATTTATCAATGGAAATTTCAAAAACTGAGACAAAAGCAAAACGGATTAGAAAAGACTTCGAGCAAGCAAAAGTGAAATCTTCTGATGCTGAGAATGCGGTCTCATTGGCTAGAAGTGTGCTAAGCGATAGTGATAAGAAACAATCCGAAGCTTCGCGACAAGTAAGTGGTGCAGAGTCTCACTTAAGTATTCTAAAAGCCAAGTTGCAAAGTTTGCGTGAGAGTTCATTAGTAAGACAAGAAAATAGGAAAGTATTAGAGGCAGAACTTGCTGAATTCACGAGTATTTTTCACTCGCTTGATGATTTAGAATTGAAGAAACATTGCTTGGAAGAACAGCGCTCGGTTGTGGAGAAATCTCGTGCGTTAATGGTTGAGAAAAGAGCAATTTATGATCAAGAGAGGCGTGATGCTAGTACAAGGCGAAGTCGTATGGACGAATTAGATCAGGATAAAAAAAATTGGACACAAAGGCTATCACGAGCAAACGAGAGTGTCACTGAGCTCGATAAAAGAAAGGTCGCGGTTACTCAAGAACTTGAAAAGGCTGCAAAAACACCAAATAGTCTTGAAACGAGGCGTGTGAGTTTGGGTAGTCTTATTGATTCAGCCACAAAAAATAAGGTAGAGGCATCCGAAAATTTGTCAAAGAGAGAAACTAGCTTGCGACTTATTTTGAATGCTGAAAGAGACTTAGGGGGGAAAGCTTCAAAATTGCGCGAGGAGATTGCGAGGGCTAATGCCCTCAAAGAGAGCGCTGAACTAAATCTAAATCGAATTAGTAAGTTAATTCAGGAACAGACGTTGAAAGACCCGGTAGATCTGATTGAAAATCTACCTATAAATATAGCGGAGTTACCGGATGTTCAAACAATTGAGGATAGACTGTTTTCCCTTAAAGTCAGCAGGGATACCCTCGGCGCGGTTAATTTGCGAGCCGCAGACGACGCTCAGGATCTGACTGGAGAATGGAACAATTTAATTTCTGAAAAATTAGATTTAGATACTGCTATTAAAAAGCTTCGGTCCGCTATTATAACTCTCAATACTCAGGGTAGATCCCGGCTTTTAGAGGCATTTACAGAAGTTAACAATTATTTCGGAGATTTATTTAAAAGTCTTTTTGGTGGCGGCAAGGCTAAGCTAACTTTTGTTGATGGGGAAGATCCTTTGGATGCAGGTTTGGAAATAATTTGTCAACCACCCGGTAAAAAATTGGCAACATTATCCTTGCTATCTGGGGGTGAGCAGACGTTAACGGCTCTTGCTCTAATTTTTGCGGTATTCAAAGCTAATCCGAGTCCCATTTGTGTTCTGGATGAGGTAGACGCGCCTTTAGATGATGCTAACGTAGAGCGGTTTTGTGGTTTGTTAGATGAGATGACGAGAACAACAAATACTCGCTTCATGATTATAACGCATCACCCATTAACAATGTCTCGAATGGATCGTTTATATGGCGTGACTATGGTCGAGAGAGGGGTAAGTCAGGTAGTAAGCGTTGATTTGAAGAGGGCAGAAGAGTTGCTTGATGTGTAAGCATAGGTAATGGATAAATTTATGAGAGTTTAGTTGGTAGAAATCCTTGAAAAAAAAATTCTAAAAAAAATATTTGGCTTTGATAATTTTCGTAGCGGCCAAGAAGAAATTATTGATGCCGTCAATGATTACAAAAACGTTCTTGCATTAATGCCTACTGGGGGAGGCAAGTCACTTTGTTATCAATTGCCTGCATTGCTCAGAGAAGGTACCGCTCTGGTAGTATCTCCATTAATCGCGTTGATGCGAGATCAGGTTAGATTTTTAGTACAGGCAGGGGTAGAAGCAGCAGCTTTACATTCTCAAAATAGTGATGATGAGATTGAGGCATTGACAAAATCTATCCGCCTCGGCAAGCTCAAAATACTTTACGTGGCGCCTGAGCGGTTAAGTTCAAAAAGTTTTATGAAATTGTTGAGGAAACTAAAAATAAGTTTCATAGCAGTTGATGAAGCACACTGTGTCAGCCAATGGGGACATGATTTTAGACCAGATTATTTGAAAATTGGTTTACTAAGAAAGATAGTTGGTGATGTTCAAATTGCTGCTTTTACCGCTAGCGCTGACCCAGATACTCGAAGGGAAATAGTTGACTCCCTTTTTATAGAAAAACCAAAGTTTTTTTTAAATGGCTTTGATCGACCAAATATTAGTTTAACTTGCACTTTGAAAGATCGACCACGCAAACAACTATTTAAGTTTTTACAAACCCGCAAAGATCAGACTGGCATAATATATTGTGGTTCAAGAGCAAGAACAGAGGTTTTGTCTAATGCCCTTGTTGAGAAGGGTTACAAATCAGCGTTTTATCATGCAGGAATGACCTCGGAAAAACGGAAACAAGTAGAAAATCGTTTTCAGTGTGATGATGGTTTGATAGTGTGCGCTACAATTGCTTTCGGGATGGGAATTGACAAACCTGATGTCAGATTTGTTGTTCATGTTGACCTGCCAAAATCGATTGAAAATTTCTATCAAGAAATAGGCAGGGCAGGACGGGATGGTTTGCCTGCAGATTCACTGTTACTATATAGTTTAGATGATGTGCGAATTAGGCGAATGCAAATTGATGAAACTTTAGGACATTCAGACAAAAAAGACGTCGATCATGGCCGGTTGAACTCGTTGCTAGGATTTGTCGAGGCGCAAAGGTGTCGCCGATCTTTCATTCTTGAGTATTTTGAAAAAAAAACTTGTTTGAATTGTAACAATTGCGATTTATGTAAAAGTCCTCCAGACCTGTTTGATGCGACGGAGGCAGTTCAAAAAGTGTTATCAGTGATTTTACGTACAAGAGAAAATTTTGGAGCAAATCATTTGATAGACATTCTAACAGGTACAAGTTCGGTCAAGGTTCGAAATTTAGAACATGATCAACTTTCAATCTTTGGGTTGGGGTATGATTTGTCCAAACAGCAATGGGAATCTATATTTTTGCAGATTTTAGGCCTCGATTATATCCGACCATCATCAGAGCATAGAGGAGCATTTTATTTAACAAAACAATCGTTGGCTGTATTGAAAGGCCATGAAAGGATAACGCTAAAGTTAATCAGTGTCGATAAGGCACGAAGGAATAGTAAAACCTACCTACCCAAATCTATGGTTTCCGAGAGAGATGAGCCGCTGTTCGCTGCTTTGCGTCAAAAAAGAAAAAGTTTAGCAGCGTCTCTGAATGTCCCGTCATACGTAATATTTTCTGACAGAACATTAATTGAAATGATAGATAAAAAACCGACGAGTTTTGACGAAATGCACTTGATAAACGGAGTTGGGCAGAAAAAACTTCTGAAATTTGGAGATCATTTTTTAAAAGTGATCAATGGTATGGAGATAAAAAAAACCCATCCGATACGAAAAAAAATAGCCGGAAGACCTAATGTTTGGTTATACGATTTAATCGAGCGAGTGATTTTAAAGTATAATCGTGGATTGAATGGATTAGAAAAACCGATTCATGTTTCCCCTTCACTAATTTTGAAGATCTTTGAAAGTCAGCCAAAAAGTCTTACTGATTTAAAAAATATAAAGGGAATGACGGACAGCATTTTTCAGCGTTATGGAAAAGCAATAATGAGCGCGATATCTTCCGGTGGTGCGTTTGAGAAGAGCATTTAAATTTAACAAAAAAAGTGTTAACAAAAAACTGAACTTATAAGATTTGATTACTGAGGGTTTACATGATTGAAAAGGAAAAGATATTGGTTTCGACTGAGTGGTTAGCGAACCGACTTGGATTAGAGGAGTTAAGAGTTTTAGATGCTAGTTGGTATCTACCGAGGGAGAAGCGGGATCCTAAAAAAGAATTTTCTTATGGTCATATTGCGGGAGCACAATACTTCGATATAAATTCTTTTTCTGATCCGGATAATTCATTACCCCAGATGGTCCCATCAGAAGAACGATTTTTCTCAGAACTTGCAAAAATGGGAGTCGGAGAAAGAAATCATGTAGTTTTCTATGATGGGTTGGGAATGTTCTCCGCAGCGCGGGCATGGTGGTTGTTAAAATTATTTGGTTTCTCCAGAGTTTCCGTCTTGGATGGTGGATTGCCGAAGTGGATTGCCGATAAAAAACCTCTTACATCAGAAGTAAATACTTTTGCTTTGGAAAATATAAATCCTCCTAAATTCAACAATCGGCTTGTTTGTGATTGGAAACAGGTCAAGGACTTAATGCAGAGTAAGCCTACACAGATCATAGACGCTCGATCTTTTGATAGATTTAGCGGTAGAGTAGAAGAGCCACGACCTGGACTAAGATCTGGACATATTCCAGGGTCAACAAATATTTTTTATAAGGAATTACTTAACGATGATTTAACCCTTAAAAATCATAAGTCATTACTCACTATTTTTCGCACAAAAGGAATAGATTTAACAGCTCCAATAATAACTTCTTGCGGTTCGGGGGTAACGGCGGCAATATTATATCTTGCGCTTGAGGTTATTGGTGCAAAGGATATCGCCATATATGACGGTTCATGGTGCGAGTGGGGTTTAAGGGAAGATTTAGAAGTAGAGACCAGTTTATGAAGTTAATGCCAGGGGAAGAAATTTCTTACAAGGTGTCTTACCTAGAAATGAAAACCCCACCTCATTTTGATTGGCCTCCAAAGCCGTCAGGAGATCTTTTTGTAAAAAATTCGGTAAGACCGTCTTCGCGATACTTTTTTGATTTGTATCGAGCCGTTGGAGCTGAATATGAGTGGACTGATAAATACGATGAACCAATCACCGAGTTAGAGAAATTTTTGTCTAATCAGTTTGTACGAATGTTTACATTCTTTAAAGACGGTTGGACAGCTGGTTTTTTTATTTTGGATTATCGAGAAGCAAAAATTTGTGATCTTTCATATTTTGGATTAGTTCCAGAGGCTATAGGGTTTGGTTATGGCGAGTACTTACTAAAGTTTGCTGTTAAGAAGAGTTGGGAATCTAATGATATTGGTGTATTGACTGTTAACACGAATACATTGGATCATCCTAGCGCGCTTCGTTTATACAAAAAAGTTGGATTTAAAATTAAAAGAATTGAAATTGAGAAAAGGATTCTCACGCAAGGACGAAATATAGGTAGTGGTTAATAAGTAGAATTGGAAAATGACATGTTTGAGAGGTTAACAATCCAACCTGCAGATAAAATAATGGCTTTAATGGCAATGTTTGCAAGTGATGAACGTGAAACCAAGATTGACCTTGGCGTCGGTGTGTATAAGGACAATACAGGCAATACCCCGATTGTAAAGGCAGTAAAAATTGCAGAAAAACAGCTCTTAAATAAGCAACTTTCAAAAAGCTACGTAGGTCTTCTGGGTTCTCTGGGGTTTGTTGATCAGATTTCAAATTTGATTTTAGATAATTCGGTTTGTAAATCAAGAGTCACTGGAGCACAAGCGCCTGGAGGTACGGGAGCTTTGCATCAACTATTTCTTTTGATAAGGGCTGCAAGATCTGAAGCAACTGTTTGGGTCTCAGCGCCTACGTGGCCAAATCATCCGGCGATGCTAAGTCATCTTGGCTTATCGATTAAAAACTATCGATACTTTGAAGAAAAGACTTGCTCTGTTGATTTTGATGGTATGAGAGAGGACTTAAGAAATGCAAAATCGGGAGATATCATTCTTCTCCATGGTTGTTGCCATAATCCGACAGGAGCAAATTTAAGTATTGAACAGTGGGAAGAAATTACAAGTATTTGTTTGAAAAGTAATATTACTCCATTGATTGATCTTGCATATCAAGGTTTTGGAGATGGTCTAGAACAAGATGTTTTAGGATTACGGTCGATGGCTTTGAGCGTTCCAAATATGATGATTGCGGGATCTTGTTCAAAAAATTTTGGGGTGTATCGGGATCGAGTGGGAGCAGCAATAGTTATAGCTGAAGAACGGTCTGCTGCTAAACTCGCAGAGGATAACCTCAAATCGTTAAATAGGTTAACATTTTCTTTTCCACCTGATCATGGTGCAGCAGTGATTGAGACGATTTTAACTGATCCAAATCTGAGGCAAAATTGGGTGAGCGAACTTGAAAATATGAGAAAAGGCATGCTTGATCTCAGGCTGATGCTATCTAAATCTTTGCAAAGAAAAACAAAGTCGGACCGATTTAATTTCATATCGGAACATAGAGGAATGTTTTCTCGGTTGGGTCTCACTGAACAGAATGTTCAGATTTTACGGGAACGATTCGGAATATATATGGTTTCAGATAGCAGAATAAATATTGCAGGCTTGCAGGCGGGAAATATTGACTTCCTTTCATCAGCTATTTCTAAAATTCTTTAAGAGCAGATTGCATGAAAAGAAACTAGATATTCACTTGTCATTCTTGTAGAATACAGTTTTATTTTTTGTTATCAATTTATTTTGGAATATGAGAGTGTTTGGAGATGAAAAAGGAAGTATATCAACCCTCGGATAAGATTATCTCGTCAAGTTTGGTGCGAAAACAGCAATACCAAGATATGTATCAGTTTTCTGTCAAGCATTCTGATTATTTTTGGCAGGAACAGGCAGAAAAATTGGAGTGGATAAAACCTTTTACAAAGGTAAAAGATGTTTCCTTTCAGGCGCCAAATGTTTCAATAAAGTGGTTTGAGGATGGTCTTATTAATGCCTCTGTTAATTGTATTGATCGGCACCTGTCGGATAAAGCTGAGCAAACAGCCATAATATGGGAGTCTGATGACCCATTAGTTGATAGAAAAATTTCTTACAAGGAATTGCACAGGAATGTGTGCAAGTTGGCTAATGTGTATAAAAGTTTGGGAATATCTAAAGGTGATAGAATCGTATTGTACTTGCCTATGATACCGCAAGCTGCCTATGCTATGCTGGCATCGGCGAGAATAGGCGCAGTTCATTCAATAGTTTTTGCTGGATTTTCACCTGAAGCACTAGCTAGCCGAATTAAAGATTGTGGGGCTAAATTAGTCGTAACGGCTGATGCGGCACCGCGTGGTGGGAAAAAAACTTTGTTAAAAGAAAATGTTGATGAAGCATTATCGATTTGTGGCGACATAACTACTCTAGTTGTTGAGCACACTGAATCGAAACCACCCATGAAAACTGGCCGAGATCACTCTTATTTGAAGCTAATGAAAACAGCAAAAAATGAATGTGAGCCTGAAATTATGAAGGCCGAGGATCCACTGTTTATCCTTTACACCTCAGGATCGACGGGTAAGCCTAAGGGGGTACAACATTCCACGGGTGGTTATCTTTTGTATGTATCGATGACTCATCGATACATATTTGATTACAAAGAAGGTGATATCTACTGGTGTACCGCTGATGTGGGATGGGTAACTGGTCATAGTTATATAATCTATGGTCCTCTGGCTAATGGTGCTACAACCCTTATGTTTGAGGGTATTCCAACTTTTCCGGATGCTTCGCGATTTTGGCAGGTTTGTGAAAAGCATTCTGTCAATCAATTCTACACCGCTCCAACAGCACTTCGGGCACTTATGGGGCAGGGTGAGGATTTCGTTAATGTTTGTGATCTCTCAAGCCTCAGAATATTAGGCACCGTCGGGGAACCAATCAATCCCGAAGCTTGGAATTGGTATCATCGAGTCGTTGGTAAGGGAGAATGTCCGATTGTAGACACTTGGTGGCAAACTGAAACAGGAGGAATTATGATTTCCCCATTGCCTGGAGCGACTGCTACAAAGCCGGGATCGGCTACGCTTCCTTTTTTTGGAGTGCAACCCGTTATTCTTGATCCTGTAACTGGAAAAGAAATCAGAGAATTGGAATGCGAGGGAGTATTGGCGATTAGGGATAGTTGGCCTGGGCAGATGCGAACAGTGTTTGGAGATCATAAACGATTCGTTGAGACATATTTTTCTGATTTTGATGGTTATTATTTTACCGGTGATGGTTGCAGACGGGATGCTGACGGTTATTACTGGATTACAGGTCGGGTGGATGATGTGATAAATGTTTCAGGTCATCGAATGGGAACTGCTGAGGTGGAGAGTGCATTGGTTGCTCATCCAAAAGTTAGTGAGAGTGCTGTTGTCGGATATCCTCACTCAATAAAGGGTCAGGGCATTTATGCTTATGTGACTCTTATGGTAGGTGAAGAGCCGTCAGTGGATTTAAAAGTTGAACTGGAAAGTTGGGTTCGTAAAGAAATTGGTCCAATTGCTAAACCAGATCTTATTCAATGGTCTCCTAGTCTGCCTAAAACTCGATCAGGAAAGATTATGAGACGAATACTTCGGAAAATTGCTGAAAATGATTTTTCAAATTTAGGTGATACATCAACTTTAGCTGAGCCATCGGTAGTAGAAGAATTAATTTCGAATAGAATGAATAAATGAAGCGTGAAAGTTGTGAAGGGTATTAATGTGTTTAGATTTACAATGCTAATAGGTCTGTTTTGTATTACTTTAATGGGGTGTAATACCACAGGAAGTGATGTTGACACCGAAGCTACAGTTGATAACCTAAATCAGACGGTGAGAATAAAACCTCCTAGCGAAGTAGTGGAAGATGGATCCTGTATGGCAAACACTTTGAGTTTTCTAGTTGGGCAACCTGAGACGGCACTTCAGGCGATGCAATATCCTGAAAATACTCGTATTCTTGTCCACGGCCAAGTAGTAAATTCTATTGTTGATCCAAGCCGCCTTAATTTAGTTATAGGTTTAGATCGTAATATAAGTTTTGTTTATTGTGGTTGAGTCAATATTTTGCATTTAATACGTGTCTCAATAATGCCATTGGGTGCG
>MDTB01141876.1_pt1 | contig 14981 bp, 14 predicted proteins | sample 811161 | NCBI WGS metagenome assembly MDTB01 (sample SAMN05326650, study PRJNA326480) | marine metagenome | isolation source: seawater | place: Mediterranean Sea | collected 2009
CACTGGTGCAAAAACCTTTTTTTTTATTAAATACATCAGATATATTATCAATCCTAATCATTAAAAATAAAAATGTATATACTTTATATAATTTATTTACAAGAAATTTTAATTAACTTGATTAAAAAATTATATTTAATTTTTTGATTTAAACGAAAAATATAATTTTTCTTCTGCACCATAGCTTGCTTTGTCATTAGCTCCTATTACCGAATTAGCTCCATTAAAATCAAGTGTTTTTTTTTGTTTTTTGCAATACTTAATTACCTCATTAATGTTTAATTGCATCACTCCTTGATTTTTCCAATCTGGTAATGCAAAATTATAAATTAAATTTATCGAGTTAAAATCTTCTAATAAATAACAAAAAGATAATATTTTCTTACTTTGCTTTTCTCTTATAGCAATAATTTTTGCAAAATTATTTTTAAAAATTTCATAAAAAAAATGTATGTTTAAATACTTTTCAATTTTATCATTTGAATAATTAATTGTATGACTAGCTAATTCAATAATCTCTTTTTCTAAAACGAAATCATCAAGAATAATATCGTTCTCAATTTTTTTAATTTTTTTTAATTCTTGTCTTCTAACAGGTCTCCATGAGTCAATATAGTTTTCAGTGGGATTAATCGTTGCAGAATATTTAATATTTATATCAAATCTATTCATCCAGATTATTGGTCTAATATCACCAAATGAAAAATGTGTATTGAACAAAATTTCCTCATATTTTTTAGATAATTGATTTAATCCTAAATCTAATATTTGCGTAAGTTTATTGATTTTAGAATGATTTTTTAAATTGATAAAATTATTTGTTAATGATGGTCCCAGATAATAAAAATTATTTGGTATTAAAACCTTTTTTTTAGAACTAATTACGGGCCAAAATAGCAACGGATCATTTCCATAAAAACCTCCAAAAAATTCAAATTCATAATCTTTTAAGAATTTAATTATTTTTGGGTTCGTAAAGGAACTTTTCATTCTTGTTTCTAACCATAAATTATTTGCCTGTTTAAAATCTAATTTAATAAATGAATATTTAGTCATAAAATTATATTTATATAAATATTTTATTAATCTTATAATATCTTAAATTCAAATTTCTTGTATTCATCCTTATGATCAGACGCATATTCTTTTAAAGCTTTTCTTGTTTCATTAACAGTTTCAATTACGTTCGTATTGAATATATAGCTTTGCCATTTCCATGGTTCTAACATAGGATTTTTTTTAATTAATGTTTCCACATGATTTTTAAAATTTTTAGATAAAATCATCTCATTTTCAAATACTACATGACGACCAAATTGCGTTTTAAAATTTTCTGTTGTTAAAAATGAAGATTTGGAATATCCGCTATCAAAATATACATAGTGCCCTCCTCGCTTTATATGATCAAATGTAATTAGTGGCCATTTCTTGAAATCAAGATTTTTTATATCTTTAAGTTTGAATATTTTACCTTCTACCTCATAATCTTTATTATTTTCTGTGTCGTTATTTTCTAGAAATTGATTAATATCATGTATATTCTCTAATTTATAATTTCCGAACTTTATATATTTTATTCCTACTTTTCTTTTGTAGAGTGTATTTTCAATTGAGGTTTTAATACTTTCTTTTGTTGAATTTTTATCTATGCTCATAATGTGTACGTGAGCTCTATCCAATCCACCAACGCAAGCACACATACCATGCTCAAAAACAACTGTATTCCTATTATACTTATTTTTAATTTGATTTTTTAAAAGTTTAACTAAAAAATTCAATTCTTCTAAAATATCCCTCTCTACCAAACCATAAGATGGTAAAAAATCCTTAGTGATAATAAGTACATAACCTTTTGTAAAAGCTCCATAACCTGCAATTATGAAAAGATTTTTACTATGTGCAATTAAACGATTAAAAGCCTTGACTTCAGATATAACTTTTTTTTTACTACTAATTTTTAAAAATTCACTCCAAGATAGCTGATCTTTTAAATCCATATTTATTATCTTATTGATTGAATCAAATGTTTTGCAACTATTTTACTATTTTCGGTTATAGATTTTATTATTGTTTTCCTCTCTGGATTAAAGTTACTTGATAAAGTGCCTGGGGCATAAATGTCCTCGCTTATTCTATGGTATTTATCAGAGACAAAACCTCTTTCATTATATTTTTTACAAATTTTTTTTAAAGAATTTAAACATAAAACTTCATTGCTGTTATTGAACAAAGAAACAGGACCAGAAACATTTATAACTATATCGGCTAGAAAACTACCTGATTTTTTCGTATACACCTTAACTTTATCTCTTACTTTTTTTAACTTTACAACTTTATCTTTTAAATTTTTAAGAATTCTTTTTTTTTCTAGTCTTATTTTAGAGTCTACTGTCTCAGGATACGTATAACGAGTAAGGTTTCTCAGTCTACTAAATGTTTTATTATTATATTCTTTTTTTTCTTTATCACTTAATTTTTTAAAACATTTATCAAGTAAATTATTTTGAAGTATCAATGTCCATACATCATATTTATTAAAGCCATTTCTTTCACCGTTTGAAAATTCAGCAGATATTAGCGACAATATTTCATATGATTTTTTAATTCTTTTAATTCTTTCTTGTTTCAAAAATCGAAATTTATAACTTTTATATTTTCTCGATAGTTCAGCTTTTTCTAAAGATAAAGAACTAGATGAAATACTTGTAATTTTTAGTTTAGATAAAGTTTCGGCATTTAAATGTTCAATCTCTTGCATTGTTTCTAGTAAACCCGCCTTTGAACCTATAAATGCTAGTTTAATTTTTTTTTGGTTATATGGAATCTGCTTTAATTTTATTAATAAATTACTTGTTCCGCCACTAGCATAGAAATCATGAATATAGTTTCTATCTGTAAAGGAAACTTTTGAATTGATTTTTTTTGGAGGTAGAATTCCGAGACCCAGCACAATTTTATCTGATTTTAAATAATTTAACGCTTCTAGTTTTCTATCACGTATTTTCAAATTACTATTTAATAATTTAACACTTTTAACTTTTAAGTTATTTTTAGAATAACATATATAACAACCATTTTTTTGTTCTATTTTTGATATCTCGTTCTCAAAGAAACTTACTTTTATAAATTTTTTCTTATCCAACATTTGAAGAGTTTTTATAATTTTATCTCGTAAAAAAATAGAATATGATGAGCGTGGTAAATATAATTCTCTTAAATTTTTAAATTTATTGCTTTCTTTTAACAAATTTTTATTTAACCATTTATCTAATTTTAATTCTTTATTCTCTCTAAAATAAGATATTAATTTTTTTTGATTTGATTCCTTTTTTACCCATTTTTTAAATTCTTCATTTGATAGTCTTAATGGATTATTAAAAAATCCATACTTAGATTTTGAATTACTATATGCAACTCCACCAGGAATATTGGAATAATCTTTTTCTACTATTGAAATTTGTAATTTATTATTTTTATTCTTTTTAATTAATTCATGTAATACTTCTGTACCTATAACTCCAAAACCAGATATAATAAAATGTTCATCCATATATTATTTTTGTAATACTGTACATCCTGATATAATAATAATTTATGAAATTCAAACTCAATTACAAACAATTTTCAGATTTTGTAAATTTAAATGATGGTGTTTTTCATCCTCTTAAAAATTTTGTAAATAAAGTTGAATTTGAAACAATAGTAACCAAACAAAAATTCAAAAGTTCGTTTTTTCCGTTTCCAATATTTTTTGGATTAAGTAAAACACAGTATAATAAAGTAAAAAATAAAAAACTTTTAAAATTAATTTATAAGTCGACAAATATTGCAATAGTTAAAAAATTAGAATTTTATAATATCGACAAGAATTTTTTTGGAAAAAAAATTTTTGGTGTTAGATTTAAACATCATCCTTATTTTAAGATATTTTGCAGAGAAAATTATATTTTTTTAAGTTTCGAAACATACAAAAAATTCCAAAATTACAATAATCTTAAAAAATATGTTAAGCCCTCTGTGTTTAGAAATAAAATAAAAAATTTAAAATACTTACCAGGATTTCATACAAGAAATGTTCCTCACAGTGCTCATCAATGGATACATAATTTATTAGTTAATAGGTATGGCTCTCTTTTGATACAGCCCCTAATTGGTCAATATAAAAAGGGAGAATATAAGGATAGTTACATACTAAAAACGAATGAAAAAGCGACCAAAATTTTAGATAATAAAAATGTTTTTTGTTTACCTTTTTATTCCTATCCAAGATATGGGGGAGCATTAGAAGCTTGTTTGCATGCTATAGTAAGAAAGAATTATGGTTGTAGCCATTTTTGGGTTGGAAGAGATCATGCAGGATATAAAAATTTCTTTAATAAATATCAATCTCAAGTTTTCTGTAAAAAAAAACAAAGAAAGTTAAAAATAAGCATTGTGTCTGAAAAAGAACCTTTTTATTGCAAAATAAGAAAAATTATAACTAATAAATTTATAAACAAAAAATATAAAAACAGTAAAATTGCAGTAAGTGGAACTAAAATAAGAAAAATTTTATTAACAAAAAAAAAAATTCCGAAATATTTAATGTCTAAAGAAATTTCCAGAATGCTAAATTATAAGTCTCTAATTAATTAGTGTTTTAATTTTCTTATCAATTTTTTTAGCTAGAACATTAATATCTTTTTTAAAATTATTAGTAATGGTGATATGAGAATTTTTTGGAAATTCTGGAAGTATATCTATACCAACAATTTTTGATAGATTTTTATGATATATTTTTTTTTTTTTTGCTTTAATAATCGTATTCAGATTCGCTTTAATATATATTTCTATATAATTTTTTTGATTTTTTTTGTTCCAGTCTCTAAACTTTTTCATCATCCCAATAACTGCAAAGATGACATTAATTTTTTGATCCGTAATTTTTTTTGCAAGTTCACAGTAGCTAAGGACAGCATTAAATCTCTCTTCGTATGAATAGCCTTTTAAATTAAATATTTTTCTTATATCGTCTCCACTTAAAACAATGGTTTTTCCATAATTCTTAGTTATATTTTTTTTAATTTTTTTAGCGATTGTTGTTTTTCCTGAGCCAGATAGACCTGTAACCCAAAATAATATTCCTTTATTTTTGTTTAGTTTAATTTTTTTCATAATTTATTAAACTCTTTGAAATATATTTTTGCATTTTTTTAAAGCACTGTTTAATAGTTAAATTTGATGTATCAATATAAATTGCATCTTTTGTTTGTTTTAAGGGTGAATTTTTTCTATTAAAATCTGAATAGTCTCTTTTTTTAATAGATTTTAAAACATCATTCTGTGATATTTTAAAACCTCCTCTCTTTAACTCCTCATACCTTCTATTTGCTCTAATAGAAAGTTTTGCTGTCATAAAAAATTTAACGTTTGCTTTTGGCATAATGTTATAAGTAATATCTCTACCATCAAAACAGACTCCTTTAAATTTTGTAGGTGGGTTATTTGAGGCTTTTTTTTGGTAAGTTGTCACAAAAGATCTTATTTCTTTAATTTTAGCCAATTTTGCAGCTGCTAAACTAATTTCATTTTTTAATAAATACTTTTTTTTTAAATCTTTATATTTTGTATTAAGTATTATTTTTTTAAATTTTTTTAAATTAATTTTCTTATTATTTTTAAGGAAGTGATAACCAAGTATTCTATAAAGTTTTCCAGTATCAAGATAAAATAATCTATAATATGAAGCTATTAGTTTGGCTTGTGTCCCTGCACCACTTCCAGCTGGACTGTCTATTGCTACCTGAAATTTATTTTTACTCATTTAAACAAATCATCATTTATACTAACAATTATTAATAGTAAGTATAAACTATAATTTTTAAAAGAAATAAGAAATAAAAAGTGCTAAACATGTGTTCTTATAAATCTTAATCATTAATGAAAAATAAAATTATAATTGGAATTGGAAAGGGTAGGGACGGAACAGCATCATTAAAAGTTAATTTAGAAAATATTGTTCAATTCAATAATATAAATTGCCATGTTTATCATGAAAAGTATGTAAAAGAAATTTACAACAATTATCATCAATATTATGAAAATAAAAAAATTCTAGAAAAAAAAAATAACGAAATTTTAGGTAAATTTGAATTAGGTAATATTTATGTTGGGAATGGTTATATACTTATACTCAATATATTAAAAAAAAAATTTGGAGATAAACTTAAAATTATTAGGGTATACAGGAATCAAAAAGAGTGGAAAAAATCATTTATCAAAAATATTAAATTTTATCCAAAAAAACATGGAAATTATTCTAAACTTTTAAATCCAGAAATTTTTAGAATGGCGGCGTTTCATTTTGATGATTTATCAATAAAAGATTGGAACAAACTTAGTCTCGAAAAAAAATTAAGTTGGTATTATAAAAAAAATAACCAGATATTTAAAAATATTAATTTTAAAAAATCAAATAAATTTGAATTGTCAAATAAACAAATGAATAAGAAAAAATACTTAGAAAAGATTGTAAAATTTATTGATGCTAAATGGAAAATGCCAACAAATATATTTAAAGTAAATGTCTCACATATTGATTATAAATCATTAGGTAATTTTGATAAAAAAATCGTTGGAACTTTTTATAGAGATTTTGATTATTTAATGGCAGCTAAAGATCCCTGTTATGGTTTTGATTTTTTTTTAAAAAAAGTAGTATTTGGATACAAATATAGAAATGAGTACATACATAGCTCTATTTCAAAAAAACAATTAATTTATGCAAAGAAGTTAGCTAAGAAATTTTTAAATTTTTAATAATGCTCTTTAATGAAAAATTTTTTTCTAACTCAAGTTAATTATTTTAAATTAAGTAAAAGTTATTATATTTTACTTTTATTTTTAGGATTATTTAATCTCATTTTTTTTAAAATTCTTAAAATTTTTTTTAATATTAATATTAATTTTATTGACGGGGCGAGAATTGGGCATTTCGTTATTCAAGGTTGTATTTTTGTCCAGTTAATAAAAAAAAAAAAATCTAAATACTTATTTTTTGTAAATAATGTATCAAATGATTTTTTACTCAAGGTTTTAAAAAAAAAACTAAATATCACAAATAACTTTATTATTATGTCAATTTTAATTGCAAAAGAAATGTTTAAATACTTAGGATTAAATATACAATTGAGTGACATCTGTTTACCTAAAAGTAGAAAATTTGAAAAATGGAATAACATTAAAGAAAATGTAATTGGTTTTTCAAAAAAAGAAAAGTTATATGCTAAAAAAATTTTAAAAGAAAAATTTAATATATCTTCAAGAGATAAATATGTCTGTTTAATTTCAAGAGACCACGCTTATTTAAGAGATAAAAATTCCGAACATAGTTTCAGAAATTTTAATATTGACTTATTCAATTTAGCATCAAAAGAACTTATTAAACTAGGGTATAAAGTAATTAGAATGGGAAAGAAGGTGGATAGAAAAATTTCATTTAAAAATATAAACTATATAGACTACGCTAATAGTATTGAAAGATCTGATCTCTTAGATTTCTATTTGATTAAAAATTGTTCATTTATGATATCAAATGTTACAGGCCTAGATAACATAGCTCAAATATACAAAAAACCAATATGCTTTATTGTTCTCGCACTAAATTATATATATCCTTACAGGAACCAAAATATAATATTACCAAGAATATTTATTGATAGAAAAAATAAATTTTTACCTTTAAGCCAAATAATAAAAAATAAATTAACAGCTACAAATAAGACCTCAGTTTATAAAAAATTAAAAACTATTCCTTTAAATCCAAGGCCCCAAGACATTAAAATGTTAGCTAGAGAAATGCATTTAAAAATTAATGGAAAATTAAAATTTAATCACGAAAAACAAAAAAAATATTGGAAAATATTTTTTAAATATTCAGATAAAAAAAATCTTCATATAATAGAACTAAATAAAAAATTTAAGCCACAAATTTCAAATTATTTTTTAAAACAAAATTCAAAATGGTTTCTAAAATAGAATTAAATTTTAAATAACAAAAATTCAATAATTAAATCTAAGCTTTAGCTTCAATTTTTTCTTTTATTTTATATATTATTCTTTTCACACCAATTAATTGAAGAAAATAAAAAAAAATCTATATTTAGTTGTAAAATAATTTAAAATCAAACTTAAACCTTTGAATAATTTATAATTTAATGAATGGGAAAAAAATTCTAGATCTAGCACAAAAACTTTGGCCTTATAATAGAAGTCTAGCAGGTAAAGAAAATAGACTAACACTTAGAATTTTGAAGAAAGTAAATCCAAAGCTTAAAATTCTAGAATATAAATCTGGTCAAAAGATATATGATTGGAAAATTCCCTATGAATGGGACGTAAAAGAAGCTTGGATAAAAGATAAGTTTGGAAAAAAAATAATAGATTTTAAAAAAAATAATCTTCATCTACTAAATTATTCCCTACCAATTAAAAAGAAAATCGAGACAAAAAAACTTAAGAATAATATTTACACTCTTAAAAATAAACCAAATGCAATACCCTATGTCACCTCATACTATGAAAAAAATTGGGGATTTTGTATGAGTTTTAAAGATCTTAAACAATTAAAAGATAATTACTATTTCATAAAAATTGATAGCAAATTTAAAAAAGGAAGCATGTCCATTGGAGAGATTATAATTCCAGGAAAAAGTTCAAAACAAATACTTATAAGTACATATATTTGTCATCCATCAATGGCAAATAATGAACTTTCTGGGCCCTGCTTATCAATTTATCTATCTAAATGGATTATGAAAAAAAAAAGGAAATATACTTACAGATTTGTTTTTCTACCTGAAACAATCGGTGCTATTTCATACATTAAAAAAAATTTCAAAGTGCTTCAAAAAAAAATAATTTGTGGATTAAATGTAACATGTGTCGGTGATAATAAAAATTACTCATTTTTACCCTCTAGAAAAGAAAATGGAATAATGGATAAAATCATAATTAATGTTTTGAAAAAAAATAAAATAAAATACAAAAAATATAATTGGAAAAGTCGTGGAAGTGATGAAAGACAATATTGTTGGCCTAATACAGATTTATCAATTAGTTCTTTGATGAGATCAAAATATCATGAATATCCTGAGTATCATACTTCTTTGGACAAATTGGAAAAAGTTGTAACTTCAACTGGTCTACAAAGTTCTTTTGATATCTATAAAAAAATTATTGAATTATTAGAAAGTAAAGATTATCCAATTTCCTCAACATTTTGTGAACCTATGCTAAGCAAAATAAACTTATACCCAAAAATAGGTGAAAAAATAAAAGTAACAAAATTAAAAATTAAATCAAAACTAATATTAAACTTATTATCTTACTGCGATGGTGATAATTCTATAGAAGAAATTTCAAATAAATGTGATATAGAATTTTCATATTGTAAAAAAATATTGAAATACCTGGAAAATAAGAATCTTGTAAATTTAATATGAACATTTACTTCGAAGTAGAGAATTATAATAGGGAAATGGAGTCACGTATTTTAATGGGTCTTGAGGCTGCATCTAATGGTCATCAAATTTATATTTCTGATAGAGTCTCAATTTTAAAAAATGCTGAAGCAAAAAAAATAGAGCCAGGTGTAATTTTTTTAAAAGATGCCAATTCATCAGATGAAATTCAAAATATATTATTCAATATTAAAAAAGAGAATTTTACAATAATATCAACAGACGAAGAAGCTGGGATACAATATAAAAACTATGAAGATTTTATCAAGATCAGATCATTAAAAAAATTTAAAAATATAGATATTTTTTTATGCTGGGGTTTAAGGGATAAAAATATATTAGAGAAAAAATTTTTTGATACAAATACTAAATTTCTTGCTCTAGGTTCATCAAGATTAGATTTGTGTAAAAAAATTATTTTAAAACAAAAAAAATATAATGATTTTAAAAAAAAAATTTCTGATAAATATATATTGATTAGTTCAAATATATCTTATCCAATAGGTATAAGGCCACTTCCAGGATTTATAGGCTCGAGAGTAGCTGATGATAAACAAGATGCTGATTTTAGAGAAAAATTTTTCTTTTATAAATTTATTAATAATACAACCAGGTGCTATTACTTATTAAAACTTATTAGAAGACTATTAAAAGAATTTCCAGATCATAAGTTTATTTTAAGACCACATCCAAATGAAACAGTAGAGGCTTGGCAAAAATTATTGGTTTATAAATATGAAAATTTAATCATTAATAAGTCTGGCTCTTTACCAGATTTTATTTTTAATTCTGAGTTGTTAATACACACTGGATGCACCAGTGGCGTAGAAGCAGCATTAATAGGAAAAAAATCAATTTCATATGTACCACAAAAATATGATTATGCTATAGAAGGTGATTTTGCAGATAATGTCTCACAGATATGTATTGACGAGGAAGATGTTATAAAGACAATTAAAAATATTGAAAACTTAAAATTGAAAAAATTTGATAAATACAAATCTATAATCATTAACCCCTTCTTTTCAAAAAGTTATAAAAAAATAAATTTTGTATTTAGTATAATACAAAGAAAAAAAAATTATAGAAATTATAATTGTGATCAAGTATTTAAATTAAATATATTTAAAAAATTAATTAACGATTATATAAAAAAAAATTTAAAAAAATTACTTAACTATAAAGTACAATTAAAACTAGATCCTTTTGCAATAAAATTTCCTATTTTAAAATTTGATGAAATTAACAACCTTTTTTCAGAATTAAAGTTACTAGATGAAAAATATTCAAATATTAATTTTGAAATACTCAACAATACAACAATAAAAATATATAAAAAAAATTAAATTTGATTTAAAAATAAAGTAAGTAATTGTTAGATAATACAATTAATTTATGAATAAAAAAAAAATTGCAATTGTTGTTTATAGCCGAGCTAATTATGCGCGAATTAAATCTCTTTTAATAGAACTTAATCGTAGAAACAAAATTGATCTCAAAGTTATTTTGGGAGCTTCAGCTCTATTAGATAAATATGGAAATTTAGAAAAAATTTTAAAACAAGACAAAATTAAGATTACTACAAAATCTTATTCTATTGTTGAAGGAAATAATCCTTGCACAATGGCTAAATCAACAGGACTTGGAATCATAGAATTATCACAAATTTTTTCTACAATAAAACCAGATATTGTTTTGACAGTTGCGGACAGATTTGAAACAATAGCTACTGCAATTGCAGCATCTTATATGAATATACCACTTGCCCATACCCAAGGAGGGGAAGTAACTGGCTCTATTGATGAAAGTGTAAGACACTCGATTACAAAACTTGCACATATTCATTTTCCTGCATCAAAAAAATCTTATGATCGAATAGTAAAATTAGGAGAAAATAAAAAAAATATTTTTCTAACTGGCTGCCCATCTCTAGACTTAATTGATAAAAAAAAACTTACAATTGATAGTAAGTTTGTAAAAAATTTTAAGTACGTTGGTAACAATGTAGATTTTAAAAAAAATTATATAGTTATGCTTTATCATCCTGTAACTACAATGCACAAGTTAGAAAAAGAAAATACTAAAATTTTATTAGAAGTTTGTAATAAGCTAAATAAACAAGTAATTTGGTTTTGGCCAAACGTAGACACAGGATCAGATTTAATATCTGAAACTATAAGAATTTTTAGAGAAAAAAATAAAAAATCTCTAATATCATTTGTTAAAAATCTTTTACCAGAAGATTTTCTTACATTGATAAATAATTCAGAGTGTTTTGTAGGCAATTCAAGTGCTGGTATTAGAGAGGGATCATTTTTAGGTATCCCAGCCGTTAGCATTGGTAATAGACAAAAGTTCAGAGAGCATTCAAATAATGTAGTTTTTTCAAAAATTAACCACAAAGATTTAATCTTTAAAATAAATAAGCAAATAAAAAATAAAAAAAAAATTAAACCTTCAAAAATATTTGGTGATGGAAAAGCTGCCAAAAAAATTGTAACAGTTTTGGAAAAAATCAATGTAGATATCCAAAAAAGGCTAACCTACTAGTTATGAATATAAAAACTCACGAAAAAGCTCTGAAAGAAAATGTTTTTTTTACAAAAACAAAATGGCCTCATTTCAATTTACTTTTTAAAGATATAAATTTTATATCAAAAAAAATAAAGAAAAATTCTACAGTATTAAATTTAGAAAGAACAAATTTGTATGACAATATAAGCTTATTCGCTCCATATTTTAACAAATGTAAATATATTTCAATCGATTGTACCAATGAAAGATTAAAAAAAAGAGGTTCATATAATAAAAAGTACTTACAAAATAAAAAAATTCTAAAAAGTATTTCAAATTATACTTTTGATTACAAAAATATCACTTTGAAAAAAAATATTGCAGACTTTATTTTAATACCTAACTTAATGCATCATGTAGAAAATGTTGATATTTTATTAAAAAACTCAACAAAACTTCTTAAAAAAAATGGAGAAATATATATATTTGAACCTCTGCTAAGAGAACTTCATCAAATTCCTGAAGATTATGGTCGCTTTACTCCATTTGTTTTAAAAGCTAAATTAGAAAAACTAGGATACACAAATATTAAATATAAATTTATTGGAGGACCTTTCACTTCAATTGCTTATTTTTGGGATCAAGCAATACAATACTTCCCTGCCAAAAAGCGACTTAAGTATAAAAAATGGTATACAAAAGAATTTTCTAAACTTCTCAATTACGATGAATTATTTAAAAAAAATAAAATAAGAAAAAATACTATTTGTCCAGTAGCTTTTTCGTTATTTGCAACAAAAAAAAACCAAAAACAATAAATTTAATTAATTTTTTTAAGAATGAAAAAAATATTAGCAATAATACCTGCAAGAAGTGGTAGCAAAGGAATTAAAAATAAAAATTTATCAAAAATAGGTAATACAACATTGTTGGAAAAATCAATTCATGATTGTAAAAAGGTAAAAGATATTGATGATATTGTGGTATCAACAGATTCTAAAAAAATAGCTAGCATGGCTGAAAAGAGAAAAATAAAAGTTCCTTTTCTTAGGAGCAATAAAAATTCAACATCTAAGTCTAGTATAATTGATGCTTTGATTGAAACTATAAAAAAATCAGAAAAATATTTTAAAAAAAAATATGAGATAATACTTTTGATAGAAACAACTTCTCCACTAAGAACATATCTTGATATAAACAAATCATTAAAAAAATTTATCGAATTTAGTTATGACTTTCTTTGGACAATATCTGAAGTAGATTTAGATTTTCATCCATACAAACAATTAATTTTAAAAAAAAATAAAATTAAATTTTATGAAAAGAAAGGTTTAAAAATTAAACAAAGACAACAGCTAACCCCTACTTATAGAAGGAATGGTGTATGCTACGTAATCAACAGAGATAAATTTTTAAAGATTAAAAAATTAATTAATAATAATACAGGTTTTTTATTGTTAAAAAATTACCATATATCAATTGATACAGTGGAAGAACTAAAATATGTTAGAAAATTCTACAAAATGAATTTCAAACAATTTACAAGGATATAATGATGATAATTGCAGAAATAGGATGGAATTTTCTTGGTGATTTAGATTTAGCAAAAAAGATGATTTTAGATGCTAAGAGCTCTGGATGTAAAAATATAAAATTTCAATTATGGAACCCAAAGAATTTAAAACCAGGTCCATGGGATGCGGATGGAAGAAGAGAGATTTATGAAAAAGCCTATTTAAATGATGAAAAATATCTTGAACTATATGAATTTAGTAAAGAAAATAACTTGGAATGTTTTGCGTCTGTTTTTAATAATTCAGATTATTCTATTTTAAAAAAAATCAGTAATAAATTTATTAAAATCCCATCTACAGAAGCTTATGATCTAGATTTAATAAAATCTTCAATTAATGATTTTGAGAAAGTATTTGTTTCAACTGGAGCAATGAAATTCGAAGAATTAAAAAAACTCAACCAATTTAAAAATGAAAAAAACTTTATACCACTTCATTGTGTAAGTATTTATCCACTTGAAGTAGAAAATGCTAATTTTGAAAAATTTTTGTATCTTAAGTCAAATTTTGAAAAGGTAGGATATTCTGGGCATTGTAGAGGAATAAATGACGCCATTTATGCACTATCGTTAGGAGCATGTTGTGTTGAAAAACATTTTACAAGTTCAAATGAACTTGAAGGAAGAGATAACAAATTTGCAATAACACCTAATCAACTTAAAGTTCTGTGTGATTATAATAATGAATTAGAGAAATTTAATATAAAACACGGTCTTGATTTGCAGCCTGGAGAAAATGAAGTTTATGAAAAATATAGAGCTAGATGGAGAAAATAAATACTTTATTGATAATCCAATTTTTGTTGGAGGTATTCGTAGATCTGGAACAACTTTAATTCGCTCAAGGGTATCTTCTCATAAAAAAATAATTAGTGGGCCAGAGACTTTTTGGTTTGAAGTTGATTACAAAAAAAAATTAGGCAGAAATAAAATAAAATTAAAAAAGCATCTAGAAAACATGCTGGCTTTATACTCAATAAAAGATAGAAAATTTTTAGAAAAAATTCTAAAATTAAAATCAAAGAAACATCTTTTAAATGAATTTTATTTTTATATTCTCTCTAAAGAAAATTCAAAAACAAGATGGTTAGAAAAAACCACAAATAACACTTTGCATTTAGATTATATTTTCAAAAATTGGAAGAATGCAAAATTTATTTATGTATATAGAAATCCTCTAAATATATTTATTTCATTGTTAAAATCAAAAACTAAAATAAAAATAAAAGACCTCGAAGAAGAAATTGTGAATCATTATAAATTTTTTAACAAATATTTTTCAAAAAATAAAAAAAAAATATTTATTGTATCTTATGAAGACTTTGTTCAAAATAGCAATAAAACTCTAAATAAAATATTTAAATTTTTAAATGAAAATCCTAATTTAAATAATA
>MDTB01139504.1_pt1 | contig 14980 bp, 20 predicted proteins | sample 811161 | NCBI WGS metagenome assembly MDTB01 (sample SAMN05326650, study PRJNA326480) | marine metagenome | isolation source: seawater | place: Mediterranean Sea | collected 2009
AGAAATCTTTTTTTATTTTTAATTTATTCTCCACCAGAAACTGTAAATATTTGACCAAAAATAAATTTACTTTTATTAGATATTAAAAATTTAATCACATTTGCTATATCTTCAGGGTCACCTGCTTTTCCAGTTGGAACTAATTTTTGTCTTTTTAAAAAATTTTTTCTAGAATAATTTTTTACCTTAATTTTTTTATTACTATCTATCAATCCTGGTCTAACTATATTTATTTTAATTTGCCTTTTTGAATATGTCTTTGATAAATTTAGTAATGCCATCTCCAGTGCGTTTTTAGATACTAAGTAAGGTAGATTGTTATCGGATCCATAGAATTTAATTGTATTGGTACTTATACCTATAATGTTTAACTTTTTTTTCTTTTCTAAACTTTTTTTTAAAATCTGAATAATAATAAATAGTGGAGAATAAAAATTGACCCTCATTGATTGTTCTATCTCATTAATTTTTGTCACTAGTGAGCTTTTATAAGGGTTTCCATTTCCAACATTATTTATAAGAATATCTATTTTGTTATATTTTTTGATGATTTTTGAAATTTTATTTTCAACATCGTTATTTTTATTAAAATCAATTTTATATAAAAAAATATTCTTTTTATTAATACTTGGTTTTTTTGAGTGGTATGTCAAAATGAATTGATCTTCTTTATTATATATTTCATTAAATATAGATTTTCCAATTTCTCCATTGATGCCTGTAAATAAATAATTCATAAATAATAAACTCTAAACTGTTGATATTACTTCTGATCCTACACTACTCAAATTAAATTTTAGATAAACTAGTTCTTTATGCTTTTTCATCATAACTTTTATATGCCTTTCTTTTCCAAAAATGATTATAAAACCTCCGCCACCAGCACCTAATAATTTTGATCCATAACATCCTACCTTTATTGCACTTTTAATAATTGTATCAATTTTTTTTAGCGATATTTTTTCTGATAATTTTTTTTTTTCTTCCCAACTTTTATTGATAAGATTGCCTAATTTTTTTAGATCAATTTTTTTATTTAATTTTATATCTTGATAAAATAAATCGGCATTTTCTTTTATCTTTTCTAATCTATTTATATTTGATTTAAAGTTTTTTTTTTGATTCTCCAATACCTCTGATGCACTTCTTGTTGATTGGGTCCAAGCTAATATAGACTTATTGAATAGATTATTATGAATTTTATTTTTTTTGATACTTATAACTTTAACAGTATCATTTTTATTAAATCTGATAAAATTTAAACCACCATAGACAGCTGGTACTTGATCTTGTTTTCCAATTGGCTGTTTTAATATAGAAATTTCTATCTTACATGATTCTTCAAATAGCCTTTTCTTTTTAATCCTTTTTCCTTGAATAATATAAAGAGCTTTTAATAATCCAACTGTAAAACTACTTGAGCCTCCAAGGCCACTTCCAGCCGGAACATCTCCAACAGTTGAAATATAAATTGGAAAATCTATCTTTGTGAGTTTGATGCACTCTCTAACAATATTATTTTCAATCTTGTTTAATTTATTTTGAGACTCGCTTTTTGAATAATTCAATCTAAATTTTTCATTAAAAAAGGGTGAGTGTCTTTTGACTGTCACATAAACATACTTGTCTATTGCACAACTCAAAACAGAACCTCCATAATCCTTATAAAAATATTTCATGTCAGTTCCTCCGCCTAAAAAACTTACTCTCAAAGGCGTCTTAGTAACCACCAGATCTATTTTTTTCATACTATCCGTGTTTTAAATCCCAATTATAAGGAATTTTATTTTTGAATGGATCGATATATATCAGTTCACTCTTATCGTGAGCCATAGTTGCACAATTTGCTAATATTGCCATTTTATCTCCATAAGCTTTATAACCATTAGTTATACCATGTGGTATTTGTACAAGTTTATAATTATGCTCACCAATAAAAAGCTCCATGAGTTCTCCTTTGGTCGGAGAATTTTCTCTACCATCATATAAAACCAACTTTATCATACCTACGATACAGCAGTTATTTAAGGTCATTTCTTTATGTATATGCCAGGCTTTAACTACTCCAGGATAACCACATGAAAAATATATTTCTCCAAATTTTTGAAAGTGTTCATCTGTGTTTTTTAACATATGAAATATCATTCCTCTTTCATCTGATATTTTTTTTAAATCAATTATTTTTACACCATCAATCATATATAATCATTTTCTCTTACTTTTTTTCTCCAGTATTCAAGGGTGTCTTCTAAGATTTGATCAAAAGAAATTTTTGGCTCCCATCCTGTCTCTTTTCTAAATTTTTCTGTAGTAGCTATTAAGTAAGGAACTTTTGTTGGTCTAACAAACTCTTTCGCAGTTTCGTATTCAATATTTTTTATTTTTGACATAGATATTAATTTTTCTAAAGCTTGTCTAAAAGTAAATATTTGACTTTCTGACTCAGAGCCAACCAAATATAATTCTCCTGGTTTACATTTTTGAGTTGAAAGCCAATATGCCTCAACCATATCTCTTACATGTGTAAAATTTCTTTTATCATCAATTCCACCAACTTTCATGAGGGGTTTTTGTAGATTATTTTCAATCATTGCTATTTGAAATGCATACCATGGTATTCCAAAAACCTTATCCCTTCTTGGACCCTCATGGTTAAAAGCTCTGGTTCTAACTACATTTAAATTATAAGATTTATGGTAAACATATCCAATTAAATCTTGTGCAATTTTACTGACAGCATAAGGGTTTACTGGTCTTAAAACTGTTTCTGGGTTAATTGGCAGTTCTGACTCATATATTTCTCCGTATTCTTCACCTGATCCAGGAATATGAAAAATTGCTTTTGATTTCATAGTATTTAGTGCTTCAAGTAGATTTAATGTGCCATTGTAATTAACACTCATGTACCTTGATGGATGCATCCATGAGGGACTAACAAAACTCTCAGCAGCACAATGAAAAATAATATCTGGGTTGATATCTTCTAGTGTTTTTCTAGCAGAAATAGGGTCTGTAATATCACAATCGAACAACTTTACCTTATCAATTATATGCTTGATGTGTTTAAGGTTAGATAAATGCCATCTTTTTAATCCATAAATTTCAACATTCGATTGATGATCAATAATATAATCAGCTAGATGAGAGCCAACAAAACCTGTGATACCAGTAATTAAAATTTTTTTTTTCATTTATTTAATATATAACATCCTTTTTAAATATTTGTTTTTTAAAACCATAGTTTTTTATTTTTTTTCCACAAATTGTTAGCAAGATTTAGATCTGTGTTAGTGTCTATAGGAAGGTAAAAATTATTATTTTTGACTGCAAAAAGACAATTTTTCTTAATAATCTTATTAAAAAAATAATTTTCAAAATTTCTTTTATTATCTGTAAATAAATTTTTAAATTTAGAGCTAATCAAACACCATCCAGAATTAACCCATGTTTCATTTTTTAAGTTTTTTTCATTATATTCAATTATTTTATTAACTTTAGTCTTTACTTTCCCAAATTTAGATTGTGGTTTTGATAATGTTAGAGCCACACTATTTTTTTTATTCGTCAAATATTTTTTCAACTTAAACAAACTTGGTTTAAGAAGTGTATCACCATAAATAAATAAAAATTCATCATTTTTGATTTTATCTTTAATTTTAAATATTCTTTGTGATGTAGAATGAGTAGCAGGCAATCTAGAAATAATTATTTTTGGATAATCATAATTATTATGATTCTTAATTAGTTTCAAAATTTTGTCTGAGTCTTTTTTGATTATATTTTTAGTGTAACGTTTAATACCATCACTTTTATAACCAGAACATATGATTATTTTTTTTATAAAATTAATTCTTAACTGCGTATAAAGATGCGCTAAAATAGGAAAATTTCCAATTTTTAACATAGTTTTATGATTATTTTTTGTTAAATTTCCCATCCTGGATCCAAAACCGCCAGCCAAAATAATTGCTACTATTGAAAAGTCTTTTTTGTTCAAATTTTTATTTTTAATTTTTTAATTTTTTTTTAAGTGAACTCATCCATTTTTTAGAGAACCCAATTGCTTTATCATCTATAAAAAAATCATATGATGGTTTAAACATAATCAATTCATGATACATAACACCCCAACTTTTGAGTTGATTTTTAGTAAAAACATAACCGACTTCTTTTATTTTTTTTTTATTACCTTTTAGTTGCCCCATGAATCTAGCAGTAAAAATTTTAATATAATAGTTTTTCATGTAAAGATTATTAATTAAAGTAATAACTTTTTTATTTGGCTTAGAGTTTTTATAATAATTTTTTACTGTTTTACAAATAACATTATCTATATCAAAACAAATAATTTTTTTTTTCATAATTTAAATTTTACTTATTTTACTTTTTTTAAAAACCCTTTTTTTGCAACTGTTAAATATGATTTATTTTCATAATAACTATCTACTTTAAAACTTTTATTTTTTTTTAAAAAGTTAATGACTGCATTGTATGGGCTGTTACCTTTTTTAAAAGCTTTGCCCTTATTATAAATTTTATTAATAAATTCTATTATGGTATCCATCACTACTATATATTCACCTTTTTTTATCAAGGTTGAATATAATTCTAATTCTTTTGATACATGATCTTTTGTGTGATTTGAGTCTAAGATAATTAGTTTTTTATTTTTTTTTAAAAATATACTTTTTTTAAATTTGTCAAAAAAAATTTGATCAATTGAGCTTGTTTCATATAATTTTATATATTTAGATAGAGAATGACTTTCTATTTTTTTTCTGTTTTTCTTTTTTATGAGAACATCTATTCCAATAACCTTAAAATTTTTAATATTTAATAATTTTAGGATACTTGCATAAAAAATTAACATCCCTCCATGACCAATACCACATTCAACGATAATTTTTGGTTTCTGTTTGAAGATTAGTTCTTGAATAATCAATATATCGTTAGGAAATTGTATTGCTGGTATTCCCAACCAATCAAATTGATAATTAAATTTAGTTTTTAATAGTTGATTTATAATAGATAGGGATTTTTTTTTACCCAAACTTGTTCCTTGGATATTAATATTTTTTTTTCTAATTTGTTCGATCACGTTGAAATTATATAAACTAAATTTACTTAATTAATATGTTAAATATCACAAACCACCAAAAAAAATTAATTTTATAAATTAAGATAATTGAGATATTTGTAATATTACTATTTGTAATTTGTCTCTCTAACTATAATTTTACAACAATAGAATTTCCACTTGGAAAATGCAATAAAGTTTCTGGCTTATCTTTAAAAAATTCATCAACTGTTTTTCTTAATTTTGGGTATCCCCAGCCATAATCGTCAAAATAAATTATTCCACCGGGTGTGATAATATCATAGTACCTTTCAAGTGTCGCACGCTCTGCTATGTGCCCGTTCATATCTATAGACAAATATGCTATTTTTTTTACAATAATTTCATTTAGAATTTCTGGAACATTTCCTCTAATAAAATTAACATTTGGATATTTTTCAAAACGTTCTTTAACTTTACCAAGTATATCTTTATTATACTTTGTTTTAAGATCAAAAATTTCTTCTTTTGGATTTCCCCAATTATCTATTAAGTAGAATTTTTTATTTTTAAACTGTTCAAAATTAGTATAGTCACAGATTACTTTCGATAAGAAACCCCAATGCACGCCACACTCGACAAAATCTCCATCAATTTTAATTGCTTGTTTAGCAGCCCAAATAAAAATATGTGATCTCCAATGGCTTCTTGTTTCTCGATACATATGGGCCGATTCTTTATCAATTAATTTGTAAGCATTCTCATAAACTAATTTAAATTTTTCATCATTCATAAATGCAACGAAACGTGTTGTTGCAAATTCATCTCCCATAAAACTAGCCTCTCCTCTGTCAATTATGTTTCTTTGCCCGGTAATTGCAGATTTTAGAGCGAGATAATTAAGCCTACCAAGTAGACTGGTAACCTCAAAAGTCTTTTTAAAATTTGTACTAATGATTTACCTAAAATAAAAGTGGGTATTCCCTTAAGAGACAACTTATTTTTTTTATTTAACATATAATTTATGAGTATTTATTAATAATTATATAAAAATAATAATCAAATAATAACTACTTTTATTATTTGTCTCCACCCAATCTTGCTTTTAGAACATTCTAAATTATTTATTAAAAATATCTCTTTTACTTTTACTTCCTGGTATCAAAAAACCATTAGAATCTCCTATTTTATAGATATCCTAATCAAGTCTATTTCCAAGATCTTAAATATACCATAGCAATATTTCAAACTCTGAAGTGACGGAAAGTTCTTCATGCCTATATTTTTTTACTTAAAACATTGGTAATAAACAAATTAATAAACTTCTTTAAATTTATTTGAAAAAAACTATTAAATATAATGATAAAAAAATAAGTCTTATATGATAAAAATAGGAATAATAGGATGCGGAAATATCTCAAAATTTCATATCCCTGCACTACAAAAAGTTGGTTTTTCCATAGTTGCAATATCTGGTAGAGATGGTTCAGAGAATAAATTAGAAAAGTTCTCAAAAAATAATAATTTAACTAACTCTAAAATTTTTTCAAGTTCGCTTGAACTAATTCATTCAAATATATGGGACGCTCTTTTAGTTTGTTGTCCTACAGAAAATTCATTGGAATATTTAAATATTGCTTGTAAATATAAAAAACCTATTTTAGTTGAAAAACCAATTAATTATCAAAGTGATAAATTATTTCCTTTGCTTAAATATAAAAATATCAAAGTTGCATTCAATAGACGATTTTATGAGTCGGTTAAATTTGCAAAAAAATTTTATGATGAAAACAATATTTCATTAATTAAAGTTTCAATTCCTGAAAAAAATAGTGAAATAATAGATATAGAAAAATTTCCCATATCTATCTATGAAAATTCAATTCATATGTTTGATTTACTGAATTTTATTACTAATAATTGTAATTTTGATTATTGTGAAAGTCTCATTTACCAGAAAGAATATAAAACAATAATTGCAACGGGAACTAGTAAAAAGGGAAGCTTAATACAATTAGACATGTGCTTTAATTCTTCAGATAATTTTTCAATTGATATTATTTCTGAAAAAAAAAGAGTTGAATTATCTCCAATCGAAATAGCCAGATTATATGGTGGAATTGAAACAATTCATCCTACAAAAGAAATTCCAATAAGAAGATATAACCCAATTATGCAAAACGAAGTGATAACTGCAGATATAAATAATTTAAAACCAGGTTTTTATGAGCAAGCTTTAGATTTTATTAAGTTTTGTAAAGGTGAATTTAATAAAGGTCCTTCAATCATGGATGCCTATAACAATCTTAGATCTATTGAGCAATTATTTAAATTACAAAACAATTAGTTTTTGGATAATTGTTTTTTAAATAGATAAATAATAAATCTAATCTATTATATTTTAGGTAATTGGTAGTATTTCGTCAGTCCCTAGATATGATTTATCAAAATGATTTTTTAGAGTTTGAAAAACTAACTTATGTTGAAACATACTTTGATCATAAGTTGGCAGTGTGCATTCATTTTTTTCCAGTATACTTTTAATATAGATAGAGGTTCTTTCACTTAAATATTTGATCTTAAAGTGAAAATTTTTTTTTTGATTAGACTCTAAAATAAATCCTTTTAAGCCATTAGTGGTAAATTGAAATTCTGCTCTACTTAATTTATTTGATACTGATAACAAAGTTTCTCGTTCGCCATTTTTTTCATATTTACATTGAAGAAAAAGTTTATTGTTGTTGATACTATGAAATTCAAGACTACCAAAAGTTTCGAAAAATCCCTTACGTTTATTTTCTATTATTAAATCATCCAAACTTGAACTAAATAAAATTATTTTTTTTCTATCATTTAAATAATGAAACCAATCGATCCAATGAACACAATTAGAACAAAGATTCCAATTTTTACCTGTCACAGAGATATTAATTCCCTCAGTTTCACCAAATATCTCTGATAAATCTGGAAAATCAGTACTCATCCACTGATTAACCCAAACTTTAGTGCTATTTAATTTAAATAATTTTTTTGCTTCTTCAAAATAACTCAAATTATTGAATAAAATTTTTTCCAAAATTATAAACTTTGGTGTCTTGTATCTGTATAACTCTTTGAGCACAGAAAATCTGCTATCTGAATTTGTAGCGACAATTACAAAATCAAAGTCTTCATCAATATCATTAATACTTTCAGCAAAAAAAAAGGAATTTAAATTTTTTTTTTCTTGTGAAATTTTTCTGCACTTTTCTAAACAGATAGCTGATTTGTCAATTATAAAAATCTTCATTTTGTAATCTAAGTTCAAAATAGACTGGAGATGTCTTTGTCCAATTTCACCACAACCTATAATTGCTAAATTCATTATAAATTAATAGTTTCTTTGTGATAAAAATCAAACAATAAAAAATTTAAGATAAATTAATTTTTATTTTTTGATATTATTAAGTCTTCAACTTTTTCTAATATAAAGTGACCAAGAAAAATATGACACTCTTGTATTCTGGCAGTATTTTGTGATGATATGATTAGTGATTTGTCACAAAGCTTCTTTGCTTTACCTCCTTTTTTTCCTAAAAAACCAATTGAAAAAACTTTTTGTCTTTTTGCCTCTTCAAGTACTTTTAAAATATTTTTAGAATTTCCCGATGTTGAAATGCAAATTAATATATCATTTTTTTTAGCTAAAGATTGAAATGGTCTTAGGAAAATATCATCAAAACTATAATCATTTCCACAAGCTGTTATTGTTGAAGTATCTTGAACTAAAGTTAAAGCCGATAAAGGCTGTCTATTTACGTGAGGTCTTAATCGGACAATAAATTCTGCAGCTAGATGCTGAGCATCTGCTGCCGATCCTCCATTTCCACAAAATAATATTTTTCCACCATTTTTTAATTTTTTTTTAATCGTTTGCACAATTTTAATTATATCATCAGCCATATTAATAATATCTCTATGAGCAGATATATTTTGCTCTAATTGATTTTTTAGATCACTGGCTATCTTTAGCATATTTAATTTTTAATGTGAGCTCTCAACTTTTTAGCAATTGGCAGCTCATCATCAATAATTTTTCCAATTGAAGGTTTTCCAAGTGCTAATATCATTTTATTAATAGAGTCACAAAGATTTTTCATACCTGTTAATTCTAATGAGGCTGATTGATCTGAACCATACATTGTTCTATCTAATGTAATATGTCTCTCTAAAGAACTTATACCAAGCATTAAAGCAGCTAAAGAAACAGATACTCCATTTTCATGACCACTATAACCAACATTACACTCATATTCATCTTTTAGAGCACTAATTGTAGTTAAATTAGCATCATCAATTTTCATAGGATAAGTTGAAACACAATGCATTAATTCGAAACTACAATCATTCTTTTTAAAAATATTTACAGCATTATCAATATTTTCTTTTGATGACATACCTGTTGAAATGAAAGTGTGTAAATGTGTTTTTGCAACTTCATTTAAAAAATTATGATCCACGATCATTGCTGAAGCAATTTTATGGTATTTTAAATTGTAATTTCCTAAAAATTTTAAACTTTCAATATCCCAAGCCGAAGCAAACCAATCTATATTAAGTTCTTTGCAATATTTATCAATTTCATCGTACTCTTTTTTTTCAAACTCTAGGCCTAATTTTTGTTCTCTTGTAGTTGTGCCCCAGGGACTTTCTCTTGGTGTGTCTAATGTTTTTTCATCATAGACAATGTTAATGGTTCTTTTTTGAAATTTTACAGAGTCAAATCCACAATCTTTAGCATTTTTGATTAATTGTTTGGCTATATTAACATCCCCATTATGGTTAATTCCAATTTCTGCTATTAAGTGTGGTTTTCTCATATAATTATTTGTTTTTTAATAAGCTCTTATACTCTAAATTGAAATAAAAATGAAAAAATTTTCACTTAATTTAGAAAATAAAAATATTATTATAACTGGTGGAAACGGTTTTTTAGGTAGTCAAATCACTAATGCATTACTTAATGAAAAGGCTAATGTCTTTATAATCGATATCAAAAAACCAAAAAAAATAGCTTCTATAAAATATTTTAAATCTGACATCACTAATGAGCGGGAATTGAAAAAAATCTTAACATTTTTTAAATCAAAAAAAATTAAAATTGATGTTTTAATAAATAATGCTGCAGTAGATTATCCGCCTTTAAAGTCAAAAAAGAATAACTTCAAATTAGAGGCTTTTCCAAATAATTTATGGGACAAAGATATCTCTGTAAGCTTAAAGGGAAGTTATCTTTGTACAAAAGTGTTTGGTTCATACATGTCAAAATTTAAAAAAGGTTCAATTATAAATGTTTCTTCAGATTTAGGAATTATTGCTCCAGATCAAAGAATTTACAAAAATAGTGGTTTTGTTAAGCCTGTCAGCTATTCAGTTGTAAAGCATGGCATTATTGGTTTAACAAAATATACCTCATCTTACTGGGGCAAAAAAAACATTCGTTGTAATGCTATTGCTCCTGGTGGAATTTATAATAATCAGGATAGTTCATTTGTTAAAAAAATAACTCAACTAATTCCACTTGGAAGAATGGCAAAAAAAAAATGAATATAATGGCTTAATCTTATTTCTTTGCAGTGATCTCTCTTCTTATATAACAGGATCGATTATTGTTGCCGACGGAGGCAGAACAATAATATAAATCAATATGACTGACAAAAATTACATAGATGTAGTTTATGGATCTAACAAAAAACCTTTTACAGCCTACCCTGAGAAATTAATAAAACTTTTAGCAAAAAAATATAATCTTAAAAAAGATTCTAAAATTTTAGAGATGGGATGTGGAAGAGGTGAATTTTTGAATGAATTTACAAAATTAGGAATGAATGGTTATGGAATAGATTTATCAGATTTTGCAAAAGATTATTGTGATAATGCAGAAATAAAGGTGGTAGATATTTCAAAAGATCCCATTCCATATTCAGATAATTCTTTTGATATAGTTTTTTCAAAATCTTTCATAGAACACTTTTATTATCCAGAAGAAATATTTAAAGAAGCTTATAGAATTTTAAAACCATCTGGTATTTTGATAAATCTAACTCCGGAGTGGAAATATATATATAGATCTTTTTATGATGATTACACACATAGAACTCCATTTACAAAAAAATCACTTGAAGATATTCATCATGTAGTAGGATTTAAAAATGTAGAGGTTCAAAGCTTTAAACAACTTCCAATTTTATGGTCTGACAATTTCATCACCAGAAATACATTTTCAATCTTTTCTGAACTTACTAGATTATTAATGCCTGAAAATTTTAGAATGGCCAATAAATGGCTAAGATTTTCAAAAGAATTAATGTTGTTATCATCTGCGATTAAATAAAGTGATCTTATGTTAGGAATTGTTCAAGGAAGACTCTCATTTTCAGGAAATAAATTACAATGTTTTCCCAAAAGACCGATGAATGAATTTAAATTAGCTTCTGAAATTGGATATGATTTTATAGAATTTTTTAGTGAAAGAATAAAAAATAAAAATAATCCGATTTGGACAGATAAAGGCATCAAGAGATACACTGAAGCATCAAAAAAATATAATCAAAAAATTTATTCTTTTTGTGATGACTATATAATTAATCATTCATTAAGTAGTAAGAAAACCTTTTATGAAATTTCCAATACAATTAAGCAACTTAATAAACTTAAGATAAAAAAATATATATTACCATTATATGGAAAAAGTTTTATAAATAAAAAAAATAAAAAAAAAGTATTAGAAAATTTATCAGTTATTTCAAAAATTTGTGAAAAAAAAAAAATAATGCTTTTAATTGAAAGTAATATGAGTCCAAAAGAATTTTTCGGTTTAAAAAAAAAAAATTAAATCTAAAAATCTCTATTTTCTATTTGATACTGGCAACAGAGTTTTGCTAAAAAAAAATTTGGTTCTAGATATTTATAAATTTAGAAATGAAATTAAACATGTTCATTTAAAAGACAAAAATTTTAAAAATAAAAATGTAATTTTTGGTAAAGGAGAGGTAAAATTTGCATCTATTTTTGAAGCACTAAAAAAAATTAAATATAGAGAAAGCTTCACTATAGAAAGCCAGCGAGGAAAAAATATCAAAAATCAAGCAACAGAAAATTATATTTTTTTTAAAAAACTAATTAATCAATATTTATCAGCATGAATATATTAATTATAGGTCTAGGCTCTATAGGACAAAGGCATTTAAGAAATTTAAAATTAATTGAACCAAAATCAAATTTTTACGCAATTAAAAGTAAAAAGAAAAAAAGAACTCCATTACTTAATAATTTTAATCAAGTTTTAAAAGGAGATATTAAAAAAAAATATTTACTTACATATTTTAATTCCATTTCTGAAATCTATAAAAATAATATTAAGATAGATTGTGCTTTCGTATGTTCGCCATCATCAAAACACATTTCTCAAGTCATAGAACTATTAAATTATAACATTCATTGCTTTATAGAAAAACCTCTTGGCTCTTCATTAAAACAATTATCAGAACTAGAAAATTTATTTAAAAAGAAAAATAAATTAATAACAATGATGGGATATCAATTAAGATTTAATCCACTTATCAAATTTTTGAATAAAGTTATAAAAGTAAAATCACCAATAGGAAAATTACTCTATGCAAATATTCATCATGGTGAAAACATAAAAGATTTTCATCCATACGAAGATTACAGAGCTTCATATGCTGCAAATAAAAAACTTGGTGGAGGAATTATTTTGACTCAAATTCATGAAATTGACTATTTTCTTCATTTGTTTAGTGATTATAAAATCATAAATTCAACATACATCTCCTCAAAAATATCTGAACTTGATATAAATGTAGAAGATATATTTTCATCTAATTTTTTACTAAAAAAAAATAAAAATAAGATGTTTTGTAATATAAATTTAAATCATTTTGAAAGACCAAAAAAAAGAAAATTTTATCTAATTGGAAGCAATGGATCCTTAGTCGCTTGTTTTAATACCCAAAAAATTGAGATAAGTAAGAATGGAAAAAAGCAAATTTTAAAATTTAACTTCAAAAAAAATGATATTTTTATGAGAGAAATACAATTCTTTATATCAAATGTGAAATCTAAAAAATTAATATCAAAAGATCTTAGTTTATATAACGGAATTAAAACTTTACGTTTTGCATTAAAATTAAAAAATAGATTTGTTAAGTAAAAATCATGTAAAAAGAAATTAAGGATTATTAACATTATATGAATAAAATTTTCAAAAAAATTAAATTCCCCAAAAAAAAATCTTATGCTGAAATGCAATCTTTTTTTAAGAAAAGGAAAATTAATATTAATCAAAATTATAAATTTGTTACGAGGGAAAATGTAGTGAAAGAGAATAAAGTTTATGGGCCTGAAATAGAGGATCTATATAGACTATATAATTTTATTTTTTTAAATAAAAGAACAACCTTACTTGAATTTGGTACAGGATGGTCAAGTTTAATTCTAACAAGGGCATTGTACGATCTTAAGGAAAAATATTTCAAGACGGCTTTGAATTTAAGAAGAGGTAATTTATTTGAGCTATTTATTTTAGATAATTTTAAAAAATATCTAAATGTTTCAAAAAAAAGAATAGAGCAAAACAAATGTAAAGGATTAAAAAAAGTTAAGATACATTGGAAACATTCTCCAATTAATATGGAAACATACTGTGGTCAAATCTCAATGTCTTATCAAAAATTACACATGTGTAACCCTGATTTCATTTATGTTGATGCTCCAGATCTATCAAACATTAAAGGTAATATTCAAAATATTAAGGCTCAACACAAAGACATGATGCCAATGATTAATGATATTTTAAAGTTTGAAAACTTTTTAATTCCAGGAACAATAATAATTTTTGATGGAAGAGCAGCAAATGCTATATTTTGTAAAAATAACTTTAAGAGAAATTGGCTTTATTATTTTGACAAAGAGTATGATCAACACATATTTTATTTAGATGATGCAAGTCTTGGTTTAATAAACCAAAAACTTTTGGATTTTTATAAAAATTAATTAATTTAAAATTTTTTTTTTAAATCTTCTTTATAATCTATATCCAAAGTTTCTTCTGTTAAAAAAGGACACATTTTTCCATAAAGTTTATTTTTATTTAAAAAAAATTTGGTTTTAAAATATCTATATACCCATTTGGCAAATATGTTTTTGGAAATTTTTGTCTCGGATAAGCATGATACTCGCCGCGTAAACTTTTATCAAAAAAACCCTTAAGCTGTTTATCTTTTATCATGAACAGTTTTTGGGCTGGTTGGCTAAATTCTGAAACTGATCTCATGGAGTCATATTTTTTTATATTTTTTATAAAAAAATTAATAGCCGTATCAACAACGTGGATAATTCTATTTGGTGTGCTAGGTCTTAAAAGTATAATTAAATCTGGATAATTTTTTTTTTTGATAAGAAATTTTGCTGCATGTAGGATATAATCATAGTCTACAGAGCTGTCAGAACTGTATTTTTTTGGTCTCAAAAATGGTACCTCTGCACCAAACTTTATAGATATTTTTTTGTATTTATAAGAATCTGTTGAAACAATAACTCTGTCGATATATTTTGATTTAAGTGCAGTTTTAATTGAATGATATATTAGTGGTTTCCCCCTATAAGGCGTTATGTTTTTATCTTTTATAGATTTAGAGCCTGATCTAGCTGGAATAACCGCAACGATGTTCATTTTTCGTAATTATAACATATTTCATAAAAAAAACCCCAACTGTTTAGGCTGGGGTTATTAAAAATAAAAAATATCAATTATATTTAAATTTTATCAAAAATTTTTTTCAGTGCATAAATCAAGCCAATTGAGCTATTAGTACTGGTCAGCTGCACGCATTACTGCGCTTCCACATCCAGCCTATCAACGTG
>MDTB01153823.1_pt1 | contig 14979 bp, 14 predicted proteins | sample 811161 | NCBI WGS metagenome assembly MDTB01 (sample SAMN05326650, study PRJNA326480) | marine metagenome | isolation source: seawater | place: Mediterranean Sea | collected 2009
TGAAACATAAAAGTAACCATCATAATAATTTCCTGTACCAGTTTCAAATGCATCTCCCCAGCCATCTATAGTATTTAACACCGAAGCGGCTGTAGAAGTTCCTGCACCACCAGTATAAACTCCCATTTGACCATGAACTTTTTGTGCTCGGATCGTAAAATGTACTTTAAAATTTGTACCTTCAGAAGTTGTTTTGAAAATTAAAAGGTTCTGGTCTGAATCTACTACAGGAGAATTTTCTATGTTATCCAAAAACCAATATGAACTAGAATTGGTAACTGGCCAGGAAGTATCTGTATAAGTAAGACGATAAGATTCACCATCGTCTGTATCTGTTGATAAACTAATCTCAGCATTAGATTGCACTACAAGTTCACTTTCTGATGACGCATAACTTACGTTAGTGGTAAATCCATTTTGATATTCTAAAGTTTTATATCTTGCGGGTGTAGGTAACGCATTTGCATATTTGGTTGGAAAGGTTTGTGATCCAGATTCAAGTGCAATTGTAAAATATCCACCCTCTGTAAGTATGCGTTCTACAACAAAATCATTTTCAAGTAAAAGACGATTAGTGGCAGCATCGACCCCCTGAATAGTAACTGTGTCACCAGTTTGAGTAATTGTACCATCAGTCTTTACTCTATTCAATGCATAATCTCTTGCGTGTTTAAATTTGTAAAAATAAGAATCAAGTTCATTTAATCCAGAATCAGCAAACCTTACAGTATGAACAAAATCTTCAGTTTCTATTTTTCCTTCAAATTGACCTTCTTGTAAAATAAATTCAGTTCCAAAAGTTTTTGGTGTATCATTTTCAAGAGTTATATAACCACCAGATAAAATTACATCTGTTGATGTTCCTCCAGCAAACGCTCCGTTTGAAGAAATTCTTCCAGTATTTTCATCAAGAAAAAGTCCCATCTCTCTAAACATAGATTTGTATGTCGGCCCACTTGCAAATTTGATAGTTGAAATTGGAGAAGATGCAGAGTTATCTGTGTAAACGTAATAGTTTCTACCTAAAGATATATTTGAACTCGTATCTCCCCTAAGAAGAACAATATTATTTCCTGCACAACCCCCATGTACAACCTCTGCAATTCCAGCTCCACCACCAGTTGGACTTTCCTTTATGATAGCTCCTGTTTTATCTATTCCATCATAAGTTTGTAATTTAATATCACCCTCACAAGTTTGCCCTGATGGAACAGTGCTTTTTATAATCATAAAATCAAAAACTGTTGTGCTCGTTACCGAATAAACATTGTGAATTCCATTGATATGAGTAGGATTATCACAACCAGTTATTACTATTTGATTTTGATTATCTGTCAATCCGTGAACACCATCAGTAGTAACTGTCACTCTAGAGTGTGTGGCAATTGGGCCAATAGCACCGTTGGCAGCAATTGTTACAGAATCGACATCTACATTTGTAGTTGTCTGGTTGTCTGCCAACACATACTCTGAATCTGGATGTACTCTAAATTTTATTGTACCTTGGTGAACCGAATCAGTTGTAGTTGATGGAGAGTATGTCGCGCCAGGAAACCAATTTTCACAAATTTTATCTGAAGTATTATTTGCTGTCACTTTGTTTACTTGAGTGACAGTTTGACCATTATCTGCTTCAAAAGTAGTTGAAATCTCAGTAACAGATCGTCTAAGTACTGAACTTCCTGTTCTTGCTCCTTCATTGTCGAGATTAAACCAATAACGAGTTTCAGATTCCCCACCATCATCGACTGTGTTAGAAAAAACACCTTGAACATAAACACCAGATGTTGCACCAGTTCCACTTGCAGTACCCTCAAAAATAGTAGTTCCACCACCTGCTATTGCCTGAAGAGGACTAGAATCATGAGATACATCAAATTCTATATTTGCAAATGGTTTAGTTCCAGCATAAGCAGTTGGTGGGCCAACTACCGCAGTGGAAGTTGTTGGACTTCCAGAACGAGAATGAACTAAACCAAGACCATCACCAGTATTTGTAAATGCAATATAATTATGATTTACCCCCGACTTGACTATATGATCTTCAACAGAACTACCCTTTTCACCACTGTCAAATGCACACAGTTCAAATTGTCCACCCTTTAAAGAAAAAGTTCCTAATGTATTTCTGGTACTATAAAATGTATCAGTATGTTCACCAGTGACAGTCCCATTTGAGGCAATACTATCTGATGTAGTACGAATCCTTAATGTGTCAAAATCTGATACTTGAAAATCACCATTAGAAAATTGGCCCGATCTTGGAACTAAATCACTTTTTAATTCAATAAAAGATGTACTATTTGAATGTCCAGAAACATTTGTAGTTGCAGCTTCGCCATAAGTTGTGAATACTACTGCAGGATTACCCATAATTTTCCTAATTTAATTTAACGAGAGAACCTTCAACGGAAGTAATACCCGAACTTTTTACACTAGTTAGAACTCCTTCAACAGTAGTCGATACTGTTGCTGCACTTCCAACTGAAACTGTTGGCCCAACTATTGAAACTCCTGCTGCAGTAAGAGATATTGAAGACGCCCCATAAGTAAGAGTTATTCCTGCGGGAGACATTGTAAATAATCCACTCACACCCATAAATGAACTTATAGTAATAATTCCAGCTGGAGTCATGGAAAAAGAAGCCAAAGGCCCCGTACCACCAGGCTGGCCAGGAAACATAGGCCCAATGTCAACATTAAAATTACCAATTCCAAAGTTTGCCGTATTAAAATTAATATCACCAAAAGTGGCTGTAGTTTTTCTAGCTTCCAATGCTGGGGGTAGTGAAAAGTTTGCAATAGTTTCATGTAAAGCACCAGTTACCACAAAATCTAATGCCCCACCAGAAGATATTCCAGTAGAACCTCTAGATGAGGTTACTAGAGAGCCAGATTCTAAAGAATATGTGCCACCAATTTCTTGTGTGTACGCACCTCTTATTTTATCTGTACCAGCTGCGTCTTGAAATTCTTTTTTAAGTCTTTGTCCTCTTAATGTCATAGTACCGCTTCCTGCATCAATTACCACACCCTCGCTGGTAACTTCTATATTTCCAGCAGACCCTGCGGAAAAATTTAAAGCACTACCCCTTAAATCAATGATATTAGATTTTACATCATGAAAATATCCACCACTAGATACAATATCTAATTTACCAGAAATGTTTTCATACTTATTTCCCATTATTGCTGTATAATCATTATTCAATCCCATGTGAAAATTTTCATTTACCACTTTGACAATTCTTTGTCCTAATGATCCAATTTCCTCATAAGTTCCTGTTCTGTGATAACGATGAAGCCTTTCTGAGCCAGGGGTATCATCTATTTCTATAAGATGGCCACTTTCCGATTCATGAACATGATTATATGGATATATGGGGTTACTTATGGAAGATGGCCGAGGTTCAGTCCAATTAAACGGAGTAGCTGCCGAAATTACCTCTCGACCAGCGACCACTTCCTTTTTATATTGTCTTGATGCAGTTGCAAATCCACTGACACCATTCATTTCACCCCAATTTGCTTCTTTTTGAGACACAATTCCCAGAGCATAATTTTTCTTGAATTGTGCTTTACCAATCGCTGCTCTTGGAGTTGTGGGTTCATTGAGATGATCAATACGAGGATAAGTAGATCTCAAGGGATATTCTTCTATTTCTACATACATGGAAGAATCATTTGAACCAACTACACCCTCTTTTTGAGATATGAAACTTCTTTCACTTGGTTGATCGTCAGGACTCGGTTGTGAAAAAGGTTTATAATGTCTCATCCTTTTTGGTGGATATGGGACATTTTTTAATTTATTTTCTTTATCAAGCTCAAGTGATCTGGGTGCCTCTTTTTCTTTTTTAACATCTGGGGAAATATTTACAAGATCAAAATCAGCTCTTGGATCATTGAAACCTACATTTGGGACTGATGGTAATTCTGGAATACCACCAAGTGTTCCAAAGAAAACTGGTTCTTGTGCCTGGTTACCATCACGATAAAATCCAACAACCCAAGTCCCTTCAACAGGGCCTGTTGGACTAGTACCTACACCAGTTTGAGCAGCAGAGGTAATTGGTTGAATGGGATAAGACCAAGGCAGTGATTCCGTTGGCATATCAGTTTTATCTTCAGTATGCCACCCAAGAATTCTAATTTTACATCTTCCAAGATAGAGGGGATCATTGCGGTCTTCGACAACTCCTTGCCACCAAACAAACCCATCTTTTCCCATAAATTCAGCCATTAACTTACTCCCGCATCAAGGTTTTGTGCAAGCGTTGATGAAGCTCTCTGTTCCTCATTCAATGGCAATCCAGTTTCAGCGTCTGTTATTTGTACAAGGGGATCTTGTCTCCTAAAAGTTGGAGAAATTTTAGACTTATATCCATCTTTAATTGCTTCAACATGCATCGTATATTCGTTTTGTGTAATTTTATGTCTCAAAGCTGTAATCAAAAATTTACCACTATAATACTTATGACCAGCTCCTTGACCAGATGTTGTTGCTATTTCTGGATTTTCTGAAGGATAATCGAAAGAAATTAAATCCCCGACTTCTCTTGCAGAATCGCCTGGTGCGGAGAAAGTTAATTTAACACTGTCAAGTTGTAATTTTTGTGATATTCTTCTAGCAAGAACGTCTTCAACATGATTTTCTTTTATATCTAATTTTATCGGTTTATCATTTTCAGTTTTCATTTTTTGACCACCTTCTATTCCTCCCTTAACGGGCCCATCTTGTAATTTAAAACCTTGACCAAAATTTGTTGGAACTAATGATATATGAGATTCAGGTCTACCTAAAAAATCAGCATTATCTGAACATAATCTACCAATTTCAGTTTTAACAGCTTCATCAATTATTCTTGTTCTTGGATCACCCTTGTCTTTATTTTGTTCACTCGTTCTAGAACCACTTGGATCTACAGTAATAATTTGATCTGGTTCCTTGACATATTGAAAATCTCTTCGATCTACTCTCATTCTGATAAGGTCATGTGTAATAACCCGATTTGAATACATACCCAATGCTACATTTTTCATTGTATCAAAGGAGCTGGTCAATCTATAACTAGTTACTGAGTCAAATAAAGAATTTTTACTTTCTCCCATATTGGCTGGTACGAACTTATAACTCGCCACAAATGGTTTTAAATCTGGATTGTCTACAATATTATCATCAAAAATAGGAATATATGAAGATCCATTTTCTTTAGCTTTGTTTAAATCAATATTTTCTTTTAAGTGTCCATATTCTTTGTCAGTATCTACATCCTTTAATTGAAAAAGTCTAAATCCACCTAACATGAGAGTTTCTATAGAAACAAATCTAAATCCCTGAAGAGTTTGATAAAAAACAAAATTGGCACCTTTTGTTTTTTGATTTGCTGAAACTGATTTTGATGCCAAAAAAGATATAGCTTTGAATGGATTCCAATCTGGGACAACCAATTCAGTTTTATATCTTGTAGGTTCAACTAAAAATGGTTTTTTCGCTGGTGGTGCTTTTTGTGGTTTTTTTCCATTTTTATTAATTAGAAAATCGTAAAATATATCTCTAGCTGCATCTGCGTGAGTGTAAGTTCTGTCATTATACGCTCTTAATGTCCCATCTTCATTTTCTTTTGCTGGATAGGTTTTTCTAACTTTTGATAATAAATTTGTAAATTGTGTATCTGTTACAAAGTATAATTTGATAGTTCTAGATGTATCTGTTACTTGAACTGGTGGATCTACTTTATAAACCCTAAACCGATTAGATATTTGTTTTGGAGCATCTATGGGTTCTGGAGCAGCAGGAGCAATTTGTTGGGGCCCACCAGATGGTTCTATACTTGAAAGAGCTGCTCCTGCAGTAGAAAATGAAAGATCAAGAATTTCTTCTCCAATAATAGGAAAAGACTCAATTAAACCTACAGTATCGGTAAGAGTAATATCACCAGAAATGACGGGGGAATATATATCTTCATAAATGTTCAATTCATGCCAAATACTTGTAGTAAGGTCTATAAAATTAGCTCCAGGGCCTGATGTTACATCAAAGTTTGCAGAGGTTAATTTCATCTTTGTAATATTAAAATCACCAGAGAATCTGCCGGGCTGGTCAGGATTAAATGCCGTCTTTTTTTCGTCAGCGAGTAGAGTTTCAGACATTATCTAAATATTCCTCTAACTTCATCTTGTAGGTTTCGTATAAACTCTTTAGAGATTATTTGAATTTCTCTTTTAGCTTCGTTCTTATCTCTTTCATACTCATAAGCATATACTATATCTCTCTCACTTTCATCTGTCTGTGTCCAAGTTTCATAATCAATTTCTATTCTATACTCTGGAATCGCATCACTAGTTCCTGTTTTTTCAGTTCTAGCTCTAGCAATATAATCATAATGATGAATTTGAGCTTGAGCAGTTGCGATTGAACCATACTTACTTACTAGAAATTCTTTAAAATCTTTGTAATCAAGAGGCCAGTCCATTAAAGGATCAACGATATTATTCACTAAAAATATAGACCAAGTATAGATAGTACTTCCATAATACTGATAGGAAAGTACATCGGGTCGCATACCCTCTGGAACAACGTAAGGATAGTATACTGTTACATCATTTTCAATTGCCTCTCTTAATCTATTTTTAACCATTATATTGACAGCAACAGTAAAGTCTGGATTTCTAGAATTAGAACCAGTTATATCATAGGCTATTCTTGGGTAATTTGTAAAAAATTCTGAAGACATATTAATACCCCGCGTCTATATCGTTCTTAGTGAGTAGTTGCGTTTCTTTAAATGACATTGACATGGTAGTAGTTAATGGATTACCATCATCAGTAAATGCAGTAAGGTTTGATGTTGAATAATCTACATTAAAGGATTCCATAAAACAATTGTGAATTTTAAATAATGGTTTAGTAAAATCACTACCATCTACTTCTTGTCTATTAACATAATATTTTATTTCAAATTCATCTGGATACGTTAAAGTGACAGATGATAGATCGTTAATTCCTTGTCCTGTACCAGTATCGGGATGCATTCTCATCTTAAAAAATTTAACTATGTTAAAAATTTCTTTAGCTTCTTCTTTATTTTTTGGAACCATTTGAAATGTGTAAGTAAAAGTACGAAATCCTCCCGGCCCTTGATATACTACCGCTTTATGTGGATTTAAAATTTGTCCTGTGGCTCGTGATATTGCTTGAGCTCCCTGAGTTTGAGAAAATTTTACTAGAGCACCGCTAGTTGCTGCTTTAGCCATATCACCTATGACATTTTTTGTGTCTCCCATGATTCTTCCTCGCAAGTTCATGAAAGCTTCTCTTCCTGTTTCTGCTCCTATTCCAAATTTACCCGCTGCAAGTTCACTACCAGCACCTCCAGCTGACATGGCTAGAGAAATAAAACCTCCCATGTCCACATCCCCAATTCCTTGTGTGTATGTAGTTTTTAAAGCATCGGGAGGCATATATAAGACAACCTCTCCATTTGGTGTTCCTCTTCTGGACTGTGCAGATGAAGTGTAAGATTTTCTCGCAATAAATCGTATATAATGTGGATATTCGTTTGTAGTACTTCCCACTTCTCTTGGATATACAAATCTATCTGATGCTCCAGTTCGATAATTCGAGCCTGTTTGTTGTTGAACTGTTGGTTCTATTCCAGCCATATTTTACCTGTAAACTAAAATTTTCATTGGGCGGTTTTCTGCCGTTACTACATATTTATATGAGGATCAAGAAAGGATTTTATAAACCAAAAAATATATCTAAATATAGGGGAGATTATCGTAAAATAGTTTATCGTTCAGGATTAGAATTAAAATTTATGAGATATCTTGATGGTAATACCTCTATTTTGAAATGGTCAAGTGAAGAGATTGTTATCCCTTACCGCTCTCCCATAGATGGCAAAGTCCATCGTTATTTTCCTGACTTTTGGATAAAGACTGCTCAAGGAGAAACACTCGTAGAAATTAAACCAAAAATTCAAACTAAACCACCCAAACCAAAAACAAATAAAAGAAGATACATTAGAGAAGTTAAAACATGGGGAGTAAATGAGGCCAAATGGAATGCGGCAATGGCCTTTTGCGAAAATAGAGGGTGGAATTGGAAGATATTAACTGAACAAGATTTAACTAAATATTAGTATTATGGCAGAAGAACAAAGTTTTTTAGATAGATTAAAAACATCAATTAAGACAGCGAAAGCTGGTGCAAAAGCTAGAGCTGCGGGAGATTGGTTTAAAGAAAAAGTAAAACAAGCAAGTGCAAGTACTCGTATGAGGGCGGTTACACCAACTCAACTACTCAAGAGACAAGAAGCCACCGATACGGAACTTGGACAAATGTTATTTTACAAATATGACCCAAAGTTTGCCAAGAAGTTACCATATTGGGATATGTATCCTTTAGTCTTTCCGTTTGAGAAAGCTCAAGGTGGATTTTATGGTTTAAATCTACATTACATACCACCAAGAGATAGAGCAATATTAATGGATGAACTAAAAAGTTATACAACTAATCAAAAATATGATGCTACTACAAGATTAAAATTAACATACAATGTATTGAAAGGTTTTGGTAGAGCAGTTCCATGTGTAAAAAGATACCTTGGTTCTAATGTTCGTTCAAATACTGTAAGGATAGATGCTGATGAATGGGAAATAGCAATATTCTTACCAGTTGAGAGATTTCAAAAACAAAGTAAAAGAGATGTCTGGAATGACAGCAGGAAATACTACTAATGGTACAATCAGTATATAGTGTAGAAAAATTAAAAGCGGCTGTTGGTGGTTTCGCTAAAGGAAACAGATATAACGTATTAATTGTTCCACCAGCAGTGTTAGTTGGAAGTGCAGTGCCAGGTCAGTTGACTTATTTGTGTGAATCTGTTTCCCTTCCAACTAAAGGTTTAGCATCTAATCCACAAGACATATACAGTACTCCAAGAGAAATACCTTATAGGGAAACTTTTACAGAATCTGCACTATCATTTTACTTAGATGATGATTTTGCAGTTAAAAACTTTTTTGATGAATGGCAGGGTAATATCGTAAATCCTAATACTGGTAATGTAAATTATTGGCATAATTTTACTGGAAAACTCATAATAACTAGAGTAGAAAATGATTCTCAAACTCTTGCTGGTGGGCCAAGGAAATATGTCATAGAATTATTAGAGGCATACCCTTCTGTTGTTGGTGAAATTGCATTGGGTCATGCTCAGGGAACCGACGCACTGAGACTCAGTGTGACATTTAAATATAGAAGATGGAATAATATTTCACCTTCAGCGGCTGATATTGAAGACGATTTTTAACATTATAACATAAAATATGATTTGAAGGAGATCACATTATGGGTTTACCAAAAATAAATACTGTACTATATGATTTAGCACTCCCATCATCTGGAGAAAAAATTGAATATAGACCCTTTTTAGTCAAGGAAGAAAAAATTCTTCTCATGGCTTTAGAGGGACAAGATGATAAGGAGATGATTAAGGCAGTAAAACAAATAGTTACACAATGTGTAACAAATAAAGATTTTGATATTAACAAACTTGCAATGATTGATCTTGAATATCTTTTTCTTAATATCAGAGGAAAAGCTGTTGGAGATGTAAGTAAGATTTCATTTAAACATTCATGTGGTGAGGTTGTTGAATTAGATATAGACCTTACTAAAGTAGAAATAGTTAAAAATGAAAATATATCTGATCTAGTAAATCTAACAGACGATATTATGATTCGTTTGAGTCCTCCAAGTATAGATACTGTTATTGCAAGTACAGTGGGGGGTAAAAATCAAGTGGATATGGTATTGGAAATAGTCAGAGAATGTTTAATTGAAATCATCCAAGGTAAAGATGTATTTTCTGCTCAAGATCATACTAGAGAAGAGTTAGATGAATTTTTAAATTCATTAAACAGCGGCCAGTTTCAAAATATTCAAAATTATTATGAGTCTTTACCAAAAATGAGGCAGGTTATTACATATACTTGTCCACATTGTGGTAAAACAGAAACGGAAACTTTAGAAGGCCTTGCGTCTTTTTTCGCATCTGCCTAAGTCACAACTCACTTGATGCGTATTATCTACAAAATTTTGCGATGATACAACATCATAAATGGAGTTTGACGGAAATCGAGGATATGTTGCCCTACGAAAGAGCCTTATATTCAGAATTATTAATGCAATGGGTGAAAGAAGAAAATGCAAAAATTGAAGAACAGAATCGTAAAAACCAAATGTAAAGAGAAATAAATGGCTGATTTTTCAGACGTAGTTAAATCTATTCAATCACTAGAGGATACTGTTAAGAATCCACCAAAAACTGCTGCTCAAGCTGAAGCCGCGGCTGAAAAAGCTCGGGCTGATGCAGAACAAAAGGCTATTTTTCAAGGTATCCTTGATACTCTCAAAGGGGGTTTTGGTGCTGCGACTATGGCAGATAAAAAACAAGGTGGTTTAATCGCTGGTCTTCTGGGTGGAATTGGTGCTGGTCTTGGTGGAATAGGTAAAGCAGTAGGAAGTCTCGGTAAAGGATTTGGTGTAGGTTTAGCCGCGTTGGGTGCAGGTATTGCTGCATTTGCTATAGCATTAGGTGGAGCATCAAAAATTTTAGAATTAATCGGTTCAGATGGTACTGCATTAACAACAGTCATTACAAATTTCTTTGATGCCTTTTCTGAGGAAAATGCTTTGAAGATGGGTGGAATCATTATCCTAGCTGGGTTATTGGCTAAACTTAAAGTTGGGCCTATAGCATTTGGTGGAAATATGGCAGCATTAGGTGCTGGTATTGCAGGATTCGCTGGTGGTATATTGTTAGGTGAACTTGTCACTGGTTATGGTTTAAAAATGATGGGGGGATTAGATGGTTCTTCCCTTATTACTGTTCTAAGTAATTTTTTCAATTCAATGACACCAACAGTTGCAGCTGGATTAGGAACTGTTGTTACTCTGGCTGGATTACTGGCCAAATTTGATGTACATCCTGCCAGTTTTGCAAAACAAATGGTAGGAATGGCTGCTGGTATTGCAGGATTCGTTGGTGGTATATTGATAGGTGAGGTAGCTGCTGGATTTGCGCTAAAACTAATGGGTGGATTAGATGGTTCTGCCCTTACTGCTGTTCTAAGTAATTTCTTTGGTGCAATGACACCAACAGTTGCAGCAGGTATGGGAGTTGTTGTTACTTTAGCTGGAATACTTACTACACTTAAAGTAGAACCAACTGCATTTGCAAAACAAATGACAGGTCTGGGTGCTGGTGTTGCAGGGTTTGCGGGTGGTATACTGATAGGTGATGCTGCTGCTACTTATACTGGATTAACTGGTGAAGGTCTAAAAACACTACTAGCAAATTTCTTTGGTGCAATGACACCAGAAGTTGCGGCAGGATTAGGAACTGTTGTTACTTTAGCTGGAGTATTAACTAAATTCAAAGTAGAACCAGTAGCATTTGCATCACAAATGATGGGTCTTGGTGCAGGTGTTGCAGGATTCGCTGGTGGTATTATATTGGGAGATGCTGCCGCAACTTATGCTGGAGTAGATGGTTCTCAATTAGCAGCATTATTACAAAACTTTTTTGGTGCAATGACACCAGAGATTGCTGCAGGTCTATTAACTGTTGTTACTCTTGCAGGAATAGCAACAAAACTTGGAATTACAGATATAAAGGGTGCGACAGGTATAGCATTGGGAATGACAGGAATTGGTGCTGGTGTTGCGGGTTTCTCAGCTGGTATTATTCTTGGAGAAGGTGCTGCTAAACTTGGAGCATTGGCAGGACTTGATGGTAGTAGTCTTGCGAAACTCATGAAAAACTTTTTTGGTGCATTTGATGGAATTGGAATTGTTGCACTTGGTGCAATAATAACAGCAGGGGCAGCACTTGGTTTTACCGCAGCTGGAGTTCCTGCAGTGATCGCTGGTATGACAGCCATTGGTGCTGGTATAGCTGCCTTTATGGGTGCATTAGTTGTCGCTGATTGGATTGCAAGTTTGGGTGGAGATAATGTAGGTGGAAGTTTAGCAACACTCCTTGCAAATATTGGTAAAGCAATCGGTGGATTTATCGGTGGAATTGGTGCTGGAGCAATCAAACAGTTAGAAGGATTTGATGCCGATAAATTAAGTAAACTTGGACAAGGAATTAAAGATATTGGTGTAGGTATGTTAGCTTTTGCTGGTGGGCAAGTAGCAGGTGTGGCTGGTGGAGTTGTTGAAAGTATTGGAAGTTTCTTTGGAGCAGACAGTCCACTTGATAAGATAGCAGAACTTTCAAAAGATACAGATATTAATGTAGCAAGACTTAGTGAACTTGGTTTGGGTATTAAAGCTCTCTCTGAAGGTATGTCAAGTTTTGCGGCTGTAGATTCTCAACTCATGGCAAAGAATGCACTAAGTTTAGCTGCTGTATTAGAGGCCAGTAGCCCAAAAGATGAAGGATTCTTTTCTAGTACTAAAAATTTACTTGGTAGTCTTGTGGAATCTGTCAAAGGAGCTCCAGACGCAGCAACTGGTGGTTTAATGACAACCAATAGTGCGGGAATATATCAATTACATCAAGGAGAGATGGTTCTGGACAATGCAGCGGTGGCGGCATTTAGTAAATCATTAGACATGGTTAATATGTCTCAAGGAAATGAAATGAATAGAGCGGGGGTTGTAGCTCCTGTCATCGTCAATAATAACAGTGTAGATAATAGTGTGAAAACTAGTCAAACTACATCAGTTGCTATGCCCGAACCTACAAGAACTAATGAGTCCACACTCGCTGCTTTGAGTGAGAGAATGTTTTAGGACTCATTAGATTTAAAAGATTAAGCTTCTTGAGCTAGTTTCTGAAAATAGTCCATACCTTCGTCATCATCAGTTTTTGATTCAGCCGCTGGTTCAGGCGGTGGAGTGTAAGGTACACCACCATCAAATGGAACATCTACAGAATTGGGTTTAGAAAGAGTCTCACTACCTAAACCAAGAACACGATCTAATTTCGTTTTAAGTTCATCATAAGATTTGAACTTATCTTCACTTATCAACTCTTTCAAAGAGCTCTGAGATTTCCATATCTCTTCCATTTTATCATCATCTTCAAGAAGTTGACTAGGAGCTTCAAATTCAGACTTATCGTAATTAGAGTAACCTTCCACTTTACGAATTTTCATCTTGAAGTTTGCACCACTCCAAAAATCAAATGGATTTACTGGACTCTCATCTTCAAACTCAGGATTCATTAAATCATTGATCTTATCAAAGATCTTCTTACCATAACGATAGAGTTTAACTTGACCCTCATTCTCTGGATGAGCTGGGTCTTTGATGATATACACATTAGATGTGTAATTCAGTCTACGTTTCTGTTTACGGGCAACCTCTTTGTTTGCTTCAATACCAGAATTCCAAAGAGTGGAATTATGTTCACTTACTGGATCTTTTTGACCAAGAGTAGTCAAAGAGTTTTCAATGTACCAACCACCTGGGCCTTGAAACCCATGATTCCAGATTCTTGCCCATGGTAAGTCTTCACCTTCTGGTGCTGGTAAAAAACGGATAACGGCATAACCATTACCTGACTTGTCCAACTCTGGACGCCAGTAACGATCATCTGTATCACCGAATGTATTTGGATTGGAGATTTTCTCAGTCTCTTTGATTAGAGATGCGAGGTTAGTTTTACTGCGTTGTTTCATATCTGAAAAAGACATATTTACCTTTCGTATTAATGTTTAGCAATGTATATTTGTGTACAACGTATAATAGTATTATAACATATATTTAGTATTTGTCAACCCCCCTTTCAAACTGGAAGACGTGCGGTTTTAGGAAGAAAGTTAAGTTCTTCAGCCTCTTCCCGAATTTTCTGCTTGAGTTTACCATTAATTAAACTACCAGCAGTTTCTGGTTCCATTCCATTTTTTTCACAATAGAACAGAACCGCGTCCATGTAACTCATACTAGTATCAGTTACGATATCTTGAATTTTCAAGAAAAACTCTTTAGCTGTTTGAGTTTGTAATGCCATCACTTACTCCATATTGTTTTTAGATTTATAATCAGCTATTGCTGCTTTGATTGCATCTTCGGCCAAAACCGAACAATGTATTTTGACAGGCGGGAGTGAAAGTTCTTCCACGATTTCCACATTACTGAGTTTTTCCGCCTCGTGTATAGATTTACCAGTAACCCAATCAGTAGCAAGGGAACTAGCAGCAATTGCACTACCACACCCAAAAGTCTTGAATTTAGCATCTGAAATAATGCCTGTTTCATTATCGACCTCTATTTGAAGTTTCATTACATCCCCACATTCTGGAGCACCCACAAGGCCAGTACCGACATTATCGTTCCCAGAATCCATACTACCAACATTACGCGGTCTTTCATAATGATCTATTACTTTTTTTGAATAAGCCATTTATTCCTAATTAAAAATTTATGTGGTAGTACTCTATAACAGGTTTTGGTGGAGGTGGTTTATTGAATTCTCTGTCATAAACATATACACCAATAGTTACTGCTAATACTAAAACTAATATTAACACTATAATTTCTTTGTCCATCTATACCCATGAAGTGATTAATTCCATCCTAATTTTTGTTTACCATCTGCAGAGATATCTTTTATTGGTGTAAAACTTTCTCCACAACCACAAACATGAGCATACTTTAATCTTCTAAAAATAAACCCCTGTTCTACTAAATTTCCTGTTTTATAATCTACTTCAACATCACCAATAATTTCATTAAGTATTTTTTCATCTACCACCAGTTTAACACCATATTGTTCAAATGTCAAGTCTGTTGGATCTACAGTATCATCAAAATCTAAACTATACTTCCACCCAGAACATCCGCCCGAATTTGCTCCTACTCTCAAATATGAATCTGCCCAATGTTTATCTTCATCAATACACATTTGTTTAAATTCTACAGCGGCCTTTTCTGTTATCTTTACTTCACATCCA
>MDTB01062461.1_pt1 | contig 14978 bp, 12 predicted proteins | sample 811161 | NCBI WGS metagenome assembly MDTB01 (sample SAMN05326650, study PRJNA326480) | marine metagenome | isolation source: seawater | place: Mediterranean Sea | collected 2009
ATCAAGCTTTGTATTTTTAGATCGTGACTACAACAATGCTGACTTAGTGGGTAACCAAATAGCAGAGAGCTTTATGCATGAGCTGCATAATTTTGGTGTGCCGGTCATTGATTTTAAAACCACCGATTATATGCGTGTAACCCCTGGTGGCGATTTTGTTTTTAGCCGCGATTATTTAGAGCTAAACCAAGAACAAAACTTTAGTTACGTGTTAGCGGGTACGCTAGTAAACCACCAAGGCGGTATATTAGTAAATGCACGAATTGTTGGCTTAGCGAGTAAAGCGGTTGTAGGCTCTGCACAGGGCTTTATTCCGCAATCGGTCATTGATGCGTTAAATAGCAGCAACAGTGCTGATGGCATCATGCTAAAACAAGCGAGTAAGTGAGGTTTACCATGGTTAACTTAGCTAAACGCTCAGCTTTAATTAGCATAAGTGCGTTATCAATATTTATTTCAGGTTGTAATTTAATGGGTGGGGCACCTAAAGCTGAGTCTGAGCAAACGGTCGTTAGTGATCTTGATTTTAATCAGATCATGGCGCAAATGCAGCGCAATGACGAGCAAGAACAATATGCTGATACAACGCAATTTAACCCAAACAAGCACCATAAAAGTTTAGTTAACTACGTAGAGCAAATGGCACTGGATTTAACCGACACCATGCAAGTAGCCCCGCAAGATGCAGCGATTGCGGTTACTTCGTTCGTTGATTTAGACGCAAGTTTAAATACAGCAAGCCAGTTAGGTAATCAGTTATCAGAAACCTTTATACATCAGCTGCAAAAATTTGGTTATAGCGCGGTTGATTTTAAAACAGCCAATTTAATTACCGTAAACAATCAAGGTGACTTTACATTCACGCGAGACACTCGAAAACTTGCAGGTACGAATATAGCCAGCCATGTTTTATCGGGCACTTTAATTTACCGTGCCTATGGGGTTGTTATTAATGCTCGCGTGATAAATATTGAAAATAAGCGCCTTGCCGCCAGCAGCCGAACATTTATACCGCTTTACGTACTAAATAAAGAAGATATATATTTATCAAGTAATTAACTTAATTTGATGCTTGATATAAAAAACCAGATGCCGTTATAATTTCCAAACACTTAGTACTTAGCACCCAACGTGGCCTCTTAGTTAAATGGATATAACGGCCCCCTCCTAAGGGGTAGTTGCAGGTTCGATTCCTGCAGGGGCTACCAATTACTCGTTTCATTGTAATTCATCGCAATTCAAAAAACTATCAAGTGCCATTTTTAAAGGGTTGTAGGCTTCCATCTTGTTTCAAGGGGTATCGCCATAGCTCATTTTTTTAGTTACACTGGATGTTACACCGAACCAATAATGACTTGTTGGTGTAACATAAATATGTAACCAGATGAAATTTAAAGAAAGAAAAGAAATTTTAGGTTTCTCTTACTTTCTAAGCGCTGGTTGCCCGTTCGACAGTGGAGCGTTAAATGCCTAAATTAGTTACCCCATTAAATGATACGCAAATCAAAAAAGCCAAACCAAAAGCTAAAGAATATCTTTTAGCAGATGGCAAAGGTCTTGCTCTACGAGTTAAGCCAAATGGCTCAAAAATGTGGTTATTCACTTACTCTAAACCTTACACTAAAAAAAGAGCTCAAATTAGTTTTGGTATGTACCCAGATGTAACCTTATCTGATGCTCGCACAAGCAGAGCTGAGGCTAGAGCTTTATTGGCGAAGGACATAGATCCTAAAGAGCATAAAGAGGCATTTGCTAACGATAAAGCTGCTGAGGCAAAAAGTACATTTGAAGCAGTTGTTAGAGAGTGGATAGACTTAAAAGAGCCAAAAGTAAGCGCGCGATATGCTTTTAATTTACGGAGAGGTTTTGAGCTTCACTTATTTCCCTATTTAGGAAAAGTGCCCATTAGCAAGTTATCGGCACAACAAGCAATTGAGGCCTTAAAGCCTCTAGCCGCAGCTGATAAGCTCGATATTCTTGGGCGTATTTGTCGCAGAGTAAATGAGGTTATGGAGTTTGCTATTAATACTGGCCGAATACAAACTAATAACCTAAGTGGTATAAGTAAAGCGTTTGATTCTGCCAAGCATGAAAGCATGGCTAGCTTCACACCCCAAGAACTTCCTAAACTTATTAGCATAGTGAATAGCGCTAATATCAAGTTAATGACTCGATGTTTATTTGAATGGCAACTACATACCATGGTTCGCCCTGGTGAAGCTGCCGGCGCCGCTTGGCATGAAATAGACTTTGAAAATAAACTATGGAATATACCTGCTAAGCGGATGAAAAAACGCAAAGCTCATTCAGTTCCTTTATCACCGCAGGCATTATCTATACTCGAGTACCTAAAACCTATCAGTGCGCATCGAGAGTTTATTTTCCCTGCTGATAAAGACCCTAGAGCGCATGCTAGCCGAGAAACTCTGGGCGCAGCGCTTAGGCGCATGGGTTTAATAGGCAAGCAAACAGCTCATGGGTTAAGAGCGCTTGCTAGCACCACATTAAACGAGCAAGGTTTTGATGCTGATGTTATTGAAGCAGCTTTAGCACATGTAGATAAGAATAAAGTTCGCGCTGCCTACAACCGAACTGATTACTTAGAACGCAGAAGAAAAATGATGTGCTGGTGGTCAGATCATATTGAAGATGCTAGCAAGGGTAATTACTCTGTTACTGGGAACCAGCATTTAAAAATAATCTAGGAGGGCATTATGAAAAAAATAAAATCTCAAAAAGATATACCTTGGTTCAAAATTGAAAATTACGATTATATTCACAATCTCGGTGAAAGTGGTATTTTATTGGAATTAGAAATACGGCGAGATATTTTATTGGGTAATACATCTATAGATGAGTTTTTTTATTCTCAACAATGTGAGTTTATTTTTAATGGAGATCCACAAATAAAGCTTACGAATTCTGAGCGCGGTATTGAATTTGATCATGTTGAAGAGGTACCTGGGGTTATTCCTGAATTCTTTTCTTCTACAGGGTTCTATTTCCAAAATGTGTTGAATTTTGGCTCTGCTGTAATGCCTACGAGCATTTTTGAAACTCTTAAAAATCATCGATGGTTACTTGAAAATAATTATTATGATGGCGATGAAACTAGCCTTGAAGACTCAAAAAGCACCTCCCTTTTAAGCTCTATTTCTCTTTTAAAGCCAAACGGAGAAATTAGTTGCTCATTAGATTTACAAAATTACACAGATGAAGAAATATTACAGTCAATTAAGAATCAGTTGCCGGGTTGGCGAACAAATATATTAAAAATCCCAGAGCCAAATAAAAGATTTATTAAAGATGCTGAGATAAAGAAAATTAAAGATTATAAGATCATTCCTATATTTGATTTAATGATTTGGGAATTGCATGAAAATTTAACGATCTCTAAGCGAGTCATAGCTAGTTGTGTTGAATTTCATCTCAATGGCCTAGATAGTGCTGATTTAGCAGGAGGTAATGCAAAAGTAAGTAAACTGATAAAAACTATTTTACATACAAACTTTTCAATTGATAAAGCCATCGGAATTTTATAGCTAGTGTTTTAACCGGAGTTTTTAATATTATATTTTTCATGGAAAAAATATTTTTTAAAATCACTCTCGTTCATTTTTTCTGAATCTCTAATATTCGCCTTGAACTATAACTAAACAAGGCGAATCTCCATGAACAACAAAATTTTACGTTTTCAAGAAGTAACAGAACTCACCGGTTTGAGTCGTTCAACTATTTGGCGCAAAGAGCGATTAGGTTTATTTCCAAAAAGAAAACAGCTAGGTTTAAACTCAGTTGGCTGGCTTGCTAGTGATATTCAGCAATGGCTAGAAAACCTACCAAGTAGCAACACCCATAAAGGAGCAGCATAATGAATGCTGTGAGCGGTAACCAAGCCGCAAACCCAGCCCCTAAAAAACCGCAACCTAAAACAGAGCGAGCTAACTTATATATTCTTGCTCATCCTGAAGGCGCGACTGAATTAGATATTTTACGTAATGCCGGTTTATCGAGTGGTAGGAACTACTTTACAGATCTTGAGCGTGACTATGGTTTTACATTTACACGCGAAAAAATACCAAATTCAGATGGTATTGGTGCCCATTTTAAGTATAGCTATAGCTCATTAGAGATTGCTGAAATCATCATAAAAGCTATAAATAAAAGCCGCATTCATCGTAAATTAGCTGAGTTCACACCTGAACAAACAGCTGAACTTTTAAAGCCAATAAAGCGCCTCCTAGGGAAATAGGAGGCTATATGGTTAAGCTTAATGACTTAATTAACCGTGGCGATGTAATTAGTATTACTAACGGCAAATTACATATTACTCCAAAAAGTGGAAAGCCGGTTCCTAGTGACTGGCTCCACATCCATCAAAACACATTACTAAGCCAGTTAAGCTGTGTGATCGCACAGCCTATATATCAATTCACACAGTTTAAAGTAGGGCGTTATTCTAATCGATTTGATGGTCTTACCATGAGTTTTACTGATTTAAAATATAACTCAGATTATTACACAATTTTTAACGTTTCATTGGATCGTAAAAAGGGAGGCGGACGCTTAAAAGGCAAGCTTTTTAATCCACCAGCTCAAGGAGCATTACTTAAATTTTGGAGCCGTTCTAATTTACCTAAACCAAGAAGGCCAAGTGAGCTTTATAAAAAAATAAACATGATGAAAAATTATCTTTGGCAAGCACAAGTGAGTGAGAAGAATAAAATTGAAACGCAAAGCCTTAGGTTAGCAAACATTACTCATCAGCAAATTTTAGATGGTATAGGTGGTGGCGTATCGGCGGCACATGAGAGGCACAATAGTGGCGTTATAGTGTCATCTAACAGTGGCGCTTTATCGGGGCAAAATAAAGAGGCATTTATTGGTGGCAACGAATTGCCTAACAACCATATATACCAAGGTGTTGAAAGTAGTTTAACTACGTGTGTTAATAGTCACGGGTACAATAAACTACGGATATCAACTTCTATGGGGGCCAATAACCACGGTATAAGTAAACAAGGTAGTGCGGTAGTAAGTTCCCCTATACCCCTTCCTATAAAGCAATACAAGGGAGGTAATACACGAAGGCCACAGGATCAAACTGTAGATGAATGGCTAGATGATTACGATAATGCTTAGCAGTTATTAGATACTTTAATATTACAAAAATACCACTTGTTTATCTGCGTTAAAAACGGAACAACGCGGAACAAATGGCGGAACAAATATATTTTTAAGTGCATGATGGAATAATACTTTGTTGTTTTATCGGAACATAAAAAGTGGTAAATAAACGATTTGTCCTCTTCTCTATTTTGTATAAAAGTTACAATTTTATTTTTTAATATCTCATTATTTTGTTTACCTTTTATTTTGCTTATTAACCGTATTTTATATAGCATCACTAAATAGCATGAAACACGTTGAATCAACGAGTTGTACGCAAAGCCTTGTTGGCTTGTAGCGCAGTATTTAGGGATGGTTTAAGTTATGGATAAAAGAAAGCTCAGCGAAACCGATATAATCAGTAAGTTTATTCTGCCCGCAGTTAAAACCGCAGGGTGGGACGACATAACTCAAATACGCCAAGAGGTTAAATTACGAGACGGTAAAGTAATCGTCCGTGGGCAACTTGGTGTCCGTAAAACGGTTAAATCGGCTGACATAGTCCTTTACCATAAACCCAGTATGCCGCTTGCTGTCATTGAAGCTAAAGCCAATAAGCATGAAGTAGGCAAAGGGCTACAACAAGGCTTAGATTACGCCAGGCTGCTTGATGTGCCGTTTATATTCGCCTCTAATGGTGATGGCTTTATTTTCCACGATAAAACCAAGCTAGGCACACCTGATGCGCATAACCTCGAAACCGAAATACGCTTAGAAGACTTTCCATCACCCCAAGAGCTTTGGGCTAAGTATTGCGCTTACAAAGGTTATACACAGTCGCAACTTCCTATAATAAACCAAGCCTATTATGATGATGGTAGTGGTAAGCACCCGCGTTACTATCAGCTCCAAGCCATTAATAAAACAGTAGAGGCCATATCGTCAGGTAAAGACCGCGTACTCCTCGTTATGGCAACAGGAACCGGTAAAACCTATACCGCGTTTCAAATCATTTGGCGCTTATGGAAATCACGCGCAAAAAAACGCATATTGTTTTTAGCAGACCGCAACATATTAGTTGATCAAACTCGTATTAACGACTTTCAGCCGTTTGGTACGTCAATGACCAAAATTACCGGCAGAACAATCGACCCTGCTTACGAAATACACCTAGCACTTTACCAAGCGCTAACAGGGCCAGAAGAATCTCAAAAAGCCTTTAAGCAAGTAGACCCTGATTTTTTCGACCTTATTATAATTGATGAGTGCCACCGTGGTAGCGCAAGTGAAGATAGCGCATGGCGCGAAATACTTACTTATTTTAAAGGCGCAGCACAGGTCGGTTTAACCGCAACACCAAAAGAAACCGATGAAGTATCAAACACCGATTACTTTGGTGACCCGGCTTATACCTATTCCCTTAAAGAGGGCATAGAAGATGGCTTTTTAGCACCCTACAAAGTGGTACGCGTTGATCTTGATGTAGACCTACAAGGTTGGCGGCCAACAAAAGGCCAGGTTGATAACAACGGCGAAGTAATACAAGACCGCATATACAACCAAAAAGACTTTGACCGCACAATGGTAATTGACGAGCGCACACAGCTGGTGGCCGAAACCATTACCAACTATTTAAAGCGTACAGACCCTATGGCCAAAACCATCGTGTTTTGTAACGACATAGATCACGCCGAACGTATGCGCCGCGCCATTGCTAACCTAAACCCAGAGCAAATGGCTAAAAACGATAAATACGTGATGAAGATCACCGGCGATGACGAACTAGGCAAAGGCCAGCTCGACAACTTTATAAACCCTAAACGCCCATACCCAGTAATTGCTACTACCTCAGAGCTTATGACCACAGGGGTAGATGCTAAAACCTGTAAGCTAGTAGTGCTTGATCAAAACATACAATCAATGACCAAGTTTAAACAAATTATTGGTCGTGGTACCCGTATTGACGATCGCTACGGTAAGCTGTGGTTTACGATACTCGACTTTAAAAAAGCCACTGAGTTATTTGCTGATGAACGTTTTGATGGCACGCCAGAAAAAGTAATAAAAGTAACGCCAACCGACATTGAAAACGAATACGTTGATATTGAGTCACAAGACGATACAACTGCCGAAGAGCAGCCTGATAGCGTATTCGATGATCAATCAACCGGCGATGAAAGCAATGCCAACAACGACACGATTAACGATCCTAAAGGCGATGGCACGCTTGATGGCGAATGGGACGACGAAACCAATAAAATGGTTAAGTACCGCGTATCTGGTGTTACCGTTAATAAAGTCGCAGAGCGAGTACAGTATTACGATACCGACGGTAAACTCGTTACCGAGTCATTTATAGATTACACCCGTAAAACCATGAGCAAGCAGTACAGTTCACTCGATGACTTTGTAAAACGCTGGAACGAATCAGACCGCAAACAAGCCGTAATAGATGAGCTTGCCGAAGAAGGCATTATTTGGTCAGCGCTCGAGGAAGAAGTCGGCAAAGACATGGACCCATTTGATATGATCTGCCATGTAGTTTACGACCAACCACCCCTTACCCGAAAAGAGCGCGCAGATAACGTACAAAAGCGTAACTATTTCACTAAATATTCGGGTACCGCACACACCGTACTAGAGAACCTTCTGTTAAAATATGCCGATGTAGGCGTGCAAGAAATAGAATCTATGCAAGCACTTAAAGTGGCGCCATTTAACGAAATTGGCAGCCTAAGTGAAATAGTAAAAAAAGGCTTTGGTGGCAAACCACAATATGAGCAAGCACTTAAAGAGCTCGAAGCCGAAATTTACCAAATGCCAGCGCCTAAAACAGCTTAAATTTATCATTGCTGTCGCTTTGTATTAGCGACAGCAAAACATTAAACCAATCAAAATAAACAGCTTTCATATTTGCCTTTAGCCGCTGTTTATAAAAATAATCAAACAAGAGAAACCTATGTCTATCAGTTCAGCTATTAAATCCATTCAAGATATCATGCGTAAAGACGCCGGTGTCGATGGCGACGCACAACGCCTTGGTCAAATGTCGTGGTTACTATTTTTAAAAGTATTCGACGCGCAAGAGGAAGAACTAGAGCTTGAACTAGACGATTACCGCGAGCCAATCCCTGAGCAATTTTTATGGCGCAATTGGGCGGCCGATAACGAAGGCATGACCGGCGATGAGCTTTTAGAGTTTGTAAACGACAAGCTATTTCCTGAGCTTAAAAATCTAACCGCACCCATAGATAAAAACCCACGTGGTTATGTAGTCACCCAAGCCTTTAGCGATGCCTTTAACTACATGAAAAACGGCACGCTACTGCGCCAGGTAATCAACAAACTAAACGAAATAGACTTTACCGACTCAAAAGAGCGCCACTTATTTGGCGACCTGTACGAGCAAATATTAAAAGACCTACAAAGCGCAGGTAACGCCGGCGAATTTTATACCCCGCGCGCAATCACTAAATTTATAGTGGCAGTAACCGACCCAAAACTAGGCGAGTCAATCATGGACCCTGCGTGTGGTACTGGTGGCTTTTTAGCGTGTGCGTTCGATCATGTAAAAGCAAACTATGTTAAATCGGGCGACGACCACCAAATATTGCAAAAGCAAATACATGGTGTAGAGAAAAAACAACTCCCGCACTTACTGTGTACTACTAATATGATGCTTCACGGCATAGAGGTGCCGGTCCAAGTTAAACACGGCAATACACTAAATAAACCGCTTTCAAGCTGGGACGACCAAGTAGATGTCATCATCACCAACCCACCATTTGGCGGCACTGAAGAAGACGGTATAGAAAAAAACTTCCCAAGCGACATGCAAACTCGCGAAACAGCCGACTTGTTCTTACAGCTCATTATAGAAGTGCTCAACACTAAAGGGCGCGCTGCGGTTGTATTGCCAGACGGCACCTTGTTTGGTGAAGGCGTTAAAACTAAAATTAAAAAGTTATTGGTAGAAGAATGTAACTTACACACCATAATACGCTTACCCAATGGCGTGTTTAACCCGTACACCGGTATTAAAACTAACATACTGTTTTTTACTAAAGGCACGCCAACAAAAGACGTGTGGTTTTACGAGCACCCCTACCCAGCAGGCGTTAAAAACTACAACAAAACCAAACCAATGAAGTTTGAAGAGTTTAAAACGGAGCTCGAATGGTGGGGCAATGAGGCCGATGGCTTTGCAAGCCGGACTGAAACCGAGCAAGCGTGGAAAGTATCAATCGACGATATTATTGCTCGTAACTACAACCTCGATATTAAAAATCCGCATGTAGGCGAGGTAATCAGTCACGACCCAGAAGAGCTACTAGCCGATTACTCAAAGCAGCAAGCCGACATACAAGCACTACGTGACCAGCTTAAAGGTATATTGTCAGCGGCGCTGTCTAAAGATACAGAGGGCAAGTAATGGCTGAGACTAAAGCACCAAACACAAGCGCAGAGCAGTTAATCACCGAGCACCTTGATATTTGGACGACTGCCATTGAGCAAAAGTCGTCATCAGGTCGAGGCTCATCTAAAAAGTTTTCACTACATGGCATTAAAAAACTGCGTGAGCTTATTTTAGAGCTCGCCGTACGTGGAAAGTTAGTGCCACAAGATCCAAACGACGAACCGGCGTCAGTGTTGCTAGAGCGTATAGCTGCTGAAAAAGCACAATTGGTAAAAGATAAAAAAATCAAAAAGCCTAAAGCACTACCAGAAATTAGTGAGGATGAGAAACCTTTTGAATTGCCTGATAGCTGGGAGTTTGCTCGCTTCAATGACTTAGGAGATTGGGGAGCGGGTTCAACGCCAAGGCGGGGAAACATTGAGTATTATAATGGAAGTATACCTTGGTTTAAGTCTGGAGAATTGAATTCGGATTACATAAGTGAATCAGAGGAACATATATCAGAGCTTGCACTAAAAGAAACCTCAGTTCGATATAATAATATTGGTGATGTACTTGTAGCAATGTATGGAGCTACGATTGGAAAAACCTCTATTCTTTCAGTTAGAGCTACAACGAACCAAGCCGTCTGTGCTTGTACTCCATTTAATGGCTTTAAAAATACTTTTTTATTAATGTTATTGAAAGCATCTAAACCTCGTTTAATTGGAATGGGGGCAGGTGGTGCCCAACCAAATATATCAAGAGAAAAAATAATAAACACAGTTATTGCTTTACCACCAACTTTAGAACAGCATCGCATAGTTGCTAAAGTCGATGAATTAATGGACTTGTGTGATGCGCTTGAGGCCCAAACTGAAAGTAGTATTACAGCACATCAAACATTAGTTGAAGTGCTGTTAGAGGCTTTGCTTAAAGCACCAGAGCAAACCGCAACACCCGAACAAGCCACAGCACAGTTCCAACAAAACTGGCAACGTTTAAGCGAGCACTTCGACACGCTATTCACCACCACCGCCAGCATCGACACGCTAAAGCAAACCATTTTACAACTCGCAGTAATGGGCAAACTCGTCCCACAAAACCCAAACGACGAACCCGCCGCTAAGCTCCTAGAGCGCATAGCAGCAGAAAAAGCCCAACTGATTAAAGACAAAAAAATCAAAAAGCAAAAACCACTACCAAAAATCACCGACGAAGAAAAACCGTTTGAATTACCAAATGGGTGGGAGTGGAGCAAACTTGGTAACACATCCATTTTAAAAGGTGGTTTTGCGTATAAAAGCACTATGTTTGTAGAAGGTGGTAATGCTCAAGTCATTCGGATGGGTAATATTAGACCTGATACATTTAGGCTTGAAGCAAACCCAGTTTTTATCCCACATGAACTAGCAGAAAAAACGATCGAATATGAAATTGTTAGTAACGATATTCTACTTACAATGACAGGAACGAATGGGAAGAGAGATTACCTATATTCTTTAATTGTGAGTGAAAATGACGTCAAAGACAAAAGGCTGTTTCTAAATCAAAGGCTATGTATTTCGAGAATGTTAAATGTAGATAGTCGCTATACTAATATAGTTTTAAAGGATGATAGATTATTAGATGCTATTTACAGTAAATCGACAGGTACAGCTAATCAAGCAAATATAGGTATTGAGGCTATTCAAAATTGGGTTATACCAATCGCTCCATTAGAAGAACAACACCGCATCGTCGCTAAAGTCGATGAATTAATGGCACTCTGCGACCAGCTTAAAGCCCGTTTAACCGACGCACAAACCACTAAACTTCACCTAACCGATGCCATAGTCGAACAGGCGTTGTAAGTATGTCGTATAACAAACCTTGGCTTGGCTTTGACGAACAGCTTGCTAAATTACAACAACGCGGCTTGATTGTGACCGATAAAGCCGCAGCGCTGAACTACATTGAGCGTATAGGTTACTATCGTTTAAGTGGTTACTGGTACTCTTTTAGAGAGCGCTCGGGTAAGGTGTGCGAGTTAGTTTATAAAGGTAATAAAGCGCAAAAAACCAAAGAAACCACACTCCCTTTTGAAACCTTTAAAGCGGGTAGCTGCTTTACAGATGCGGTTGAGCTGTATGTGTTTGATAAACGGCTACGTATGCTTGCTATGGATGCCTTAGAGCGCATTGAAGTTGCCCTTAGAGTAGATATATCGCATACACTTGGCGAGAAACACCCCTTTACTTATTTAAAGCCTGATTGTTTATTTCCCGATTTTAGCCAAGTACTTGATGGACGCAAAGGTGTAACAAAACATCACGACTGGCTCAGCGGTCACGCTAAACTAATAAGCCGTTCAAAAGAAGAGTTTGTTAAGCATAATAAAGCGAAGTATGGACTACCTTTACCTATTTGGGTCGCCTGTGAGGTCTGGGATTTTGGAACTATGTCGCGCTTATTTGATGGAATGCTAGAGGCTGACCAAGACGCTATAGCAAACCGTTATGGTATCAGTAATGGTCGGATATTTGCCTCTTGGCTGAGGAGTCTGAATTATTTACGTAATGTATGCGCACACCACAGTAGATTATGGAACCGTAATATGACGGAACAGCCTAAGCTACCATCCAAAGCAGAGCACCCTTGGGTCAATGACTACATTACAAATACTCATGCCCTGGCCCGTTGTTATTTATTACTTCGTATCTGCTTAGTATTAATGAAACGAATAAACCCTAACTCTAGTTGGCCAGAACGAGTAAAAGACCACTTAGAGTCATTTCCAAACTTAGAACATTTGAAGTTAAACTTAGTAGGAATGGGGGCGCCAGACAATTGGCAAAATGATTGGCAATAATATTACAGCCATAAAAAAACCCCTAAGCAGTTGTTACTTTCGTAACATTACCGATAGGGGCCGTGTTGCTGATAATACTAACGCAAAGGCACAAAAAAGCAACTATATTTGGTGCTTTACTTACAATATTTATCAAAGGAACTGAAATGATTAAACACACAATAACCTTTTTATTGATCGCTTTTTCAAGCTTTGCTACGGCCGATGATTGGGCTTCGATCGCTTCAACACCTGGGTATGGACGAATAGAGATAGTGAGTGACTACCTGCTTTTCTCAAGAGCTAAAAGTTTTGACGCTAAAATCCCAAAACTTGTTAAAGAAGGTAGCAGCATAACAATATTTTACAAACAAGATGACAAGGTAGTTACTCGTGAATTTGTTGTAGCAGGAATAAGTACCAAAGGTGAGTTATGTAGATTACATAGTGAGTTACCTTCAAGGTTTAGTTCATCACCAAGCGATACTATCTACGTAAAGCCTTGCCGTTATAAATAGATTACACAATCTTCAATGACTCGAATATTTAGTAATATTCATTTTTTGTACTAGGAGGATTGAGTATTTGCAAGTAATAGCTTTTTAATTTTCTTATTCATTATAACGCAGAGAAAAGTTTTTAGTTACACTGTAAGTTACACCACCTGTTTTTTGCTTTTATTATACCTATAAAAATCAATTTATTAGTGGTTTAATTTGGTGGTTGCAGGGGCTACCAATTAAATCAATGAGTTATGTTCTTTCTTTGTTTCTATATCAACTCTATGTAGTATATTTGTAGCAATGTCAGCTATGTGCCATTTGCGGATAAAAGTGAATTTGAAAGCCTGTTGGGTGGCGCCTTCGGCTTAACCAACCTACATTTTGACGTAGGTCGGATAAGTGGCGGAGCCACGCCATCCGACACAAATGATGAATTTATCAGGAACAATCCAACTTACCACGTTAGCGATATAAATAACTGCTTTATACTGTAAGTTAAACCACTCTATACCTATTATCGGCTGAGTGCCAACAGTTGACATTGGTAACGCCTACAATCATGGGCTAAAATAAGCGAGGCTGGAGCAGGTCCTGACTTATTCGCTTGTTATCTTTCAGTTGCTTGATGAGCAATTAGTATTTTTTCTATATCCTCTACAGCTTTATATTGCTTGTCGAGAACTTCATCTAAAGCGTTTTCCATACCAATTCTAGATAGGTTTTCTATCTCGATAGTGCCATCACTTAACGCAACTCTAATTGATTCTGCTTCAGATTTATATTCTGAAACTAGAATAGCTAAAGCAGACAACTTTGCATTTGTTTTTTCAAACGCTAATTGTTTTTCTGATAGTTTACGAGTTCGTACTATTGCCATAAAAGAAATACATACTGCAATTAAAGCAATTGAAGTGCTTATTATTTCATAGTGACTCACAAACTCTCCTTGAAACATAACAGTTTTATCGAGGACACTTTCGCTAATTTTACGCGAAAAAGTCCTTAATACATGGGCTTCTATTATTAGCAAATAGTGTAACTCATTGCCAGCTATGAATATTATGCTTACCGTAGCTTATTTTAACCTGTAGAAAAGAGAAAAATTCCCTCTTAATCTTACTAAGTTAATGACAACTCCTCTTAATCTTACTAAGTTAATGACAACTCCTCTGAATGACTATATCTCGCTCAACGAAGCCCTCCATTAAATTCTGCATAATAAAAAAGCGAGCTATCAGTTAGCCCGCTTTATAAAATAATTTGCCGAACCCCGAACCCCGAACCCCGAACCCCGAACCCCGTGGCTATAACTCAGCCATCACTAGTAATCGTAGCGATAAGCTCGCTCAATACCTGCTCAGCTTTGCCTGTTTCTACTTGGCAAGTGCCAGCATTTAGATGGCCGCCGCCACCGTATTTAAGGCATAACTCGCCAACATTAGTATTGGAGCTGCGGTTGGTGATTGATTTACCAATGGCGTACACCACATTTTGCTTTTTAAGCCCCCACATTTTATGAATTGAGATATTACACTCGGGGAACATGGCATAAATAACAAAGCGATTAGTGGCGAATATGGTCTCTTCTTCGGTTAAATTAAGGACCACTAAGTTGTCGTGTACTGATGAGCAGCGGTCTATTTGCTCTTTAGCTTGTGCGTTGTGCTCGTGGTATAACGCAACACGCTCGGCAACATCTTCCATTGCTAGTATTTGTTCTATGCTGTGATCTTTACAGGCGTCAATTAACTTCATCATTAACTGATAATTAGAAATTTTGAATTCACGAAAACGGCCAAGCCCTGTGCGCGCATCCATAATAAAGTTCATTAATACCCAATCAGTTGGGTTTAAAATTTCGTCTTTTGAAAATTGTGCAGAATCCCCTTTATCAACCGCTTCCATCATGTCAGTTGAAATATTAGGGAATTTTTCAGCGCCACCATAATAGTCGTATACAACACGTGCTGCAGAGGGCGCATCTGGGTCAATAATGTGGTTTTTTATATCGCTTGCGTTACGAACGGTTTCACTCAAGTGATGATCAAATGCAATATGACAACCGGCAACATAGGGGAGGTTAGTGGTAATGTCGTTGCTGGTAATGGCTATTTTACCGTCTTGCATGTCTTTTGGATGC
>MDTB01094475.1_pt1 | contig 14977 bp, 14 predicted proteins | sample 811161 | NCBI WGS metagenome assembly MDTB01 (sample SAMN05326650, study PRJNA326480) | marine metagenome | isolation source: seawater | place: Mediterranean Sea | collected 2009
AGACCCTGGCCTTTTTGGCCCAGAATCTATTACTTGGTTAGTAATGAGTGATGTTGCCTCCTTTATTGGTGGAATTAGAGCTTTAGTTGTACAGGCTGCGCATCCTGAAGTAGCGGCAGGAGTTAGCGATCACTCAAGCTATGAGCAAGATCCATTAGGGAGGCTTTCGCGAACAGCGTCTTATGTAACAGCAACAGCGTACGGTTCTATGGCTGAAGTCGACCAAGCTATTAGAGCTGTTCGATTTGCTCATCGCCCTGTATCGGGAATTTCTCATCGTGGGAAAGAATATTCTGCAGACAAATCCGACCTTGCCGCTTGGGTACACAACGCCCTTATTGACTCTTTTCTAACTTCTTACCGAGTCTATGGGCCTCGACCAATGACTGAAGAAGAAGCTGATGCTTACGTTCTGGAGCAAACCCGTCTTGGCTCTCTACTTGGAGCAGAACCACTACCTTCTACAGCCAAATCATTATCTTCATGGCTGGCCATTCACCCTTCGGTTGATAGTTCTCCTCCTGGAAGCGAAGCACGTAAATTTTTAGCTCGACCACCCCTTCCTTTCTTTATCTTGGCTGCTTACAAAATTCTTTTTTACGCTGCTGTCGCAACTGTTCCACGGGAACTAAGAAAAGCCGTAGGAGTCAGGAACATTCCAGGTTCTCGCATTGGTGGACACCTTCTGATCAAAGTTTTACGCTTTGCTCTTGGTTTTTCTCCTGCGTGGGGGGCTGCCCTAGACCGCTGTGAACAACCTCGTCCAATAAAAGACAGGATAAGAGACACTTCGGGTACAACAAGGTAACAAAATGTCTTCTAACCTCTTGTCTAATGAATATGCAATCTAATTCTGAAACAGAAGTAGTAATTATCGGAGCAGGTGTGGTGGGGGCTTCAATTGCTCTAGAGATCCAACGCTCAGGACGAACGGTTCTTGTTGTTGATAAGGGTGAGTCAGTTGGCGGAGGCTCCACAAGTGCCAGTTCTGCTCTCATTCGATTCAACTATTCAACCCGTTCTGGAGTAGTTGCAGCTTGGGAGTCATTTCACAGATGGAACGCTTGGGAAGAACACCTTGGATACGTAGATGGACCGGTAGCTAAATTTCATCCTCTAAGCATGCTTCTCTTAGAACCACCAGATTTTGATCGGTCTTCTTACTTAGAACACTTCAATGAATTAGGCATACCTTTTGAAGAACTGACCGAAAGCGATTTGTCCGAAAAATATCCAATGTTTGATACCGGTCGTTTTTGGCCCCCTAGCCTTCCAGATGATGAACACTTTTTTGAGGGCGGAAAAGGAAAACTTGGCGGTTTTTTTGTACCGAACGGAGGTTTCATTGACGATCCTCAATTAGCCACACAAAATCTCATGGACGCTGCACGCCATTTTGGCGCAAAAGTCTCTCTTCGTACCTCTGTGGTTGCTATCGAAAAATCCCAGAACAAAGTCCTAGGAGTGCAGCTAAATAATGGGGAAATTATCAAATCTTCAATTGTTATCAATGCTGCCGGACCTTGGAGTTCATATATAAATGATTTAGCCGGTGTAAGTGAAACAATGGAGATGTCAACGAGAGCTATGCGTCAAGAAGTTCATGCCTTACCAGCTTCTGAAGAATTTAACTTGATTGATAATCCGGTAATGGTTGGTGACCTTGATTTGGGTTTCTATAGTCGCCCTCAGCCCGGCGGCACTCTGATCGTAGGAGGAGTAGAAGCAGACTGTGACCCTGCTGTTTGGATTGATGATCCGGATAGTGATTCTCCTACTCCATCAATTGAGAGTTGGGAATCACTTGTTTGGCGACTGGCGAAACGTGTTCCCGAAGTTTCTGTACCAAATCGCCCAACAGGGCTAGCTAGCCTTTATGACGTAACTCCGGATTGGACTCCCATTTATGACAGAACAGACCTAGGGGGTTTTTATATCGCCTGTGGAACTAGTGGCAACCAATTCAAAAATGCCCCTCTTATAGGCCACCTCATGAAAGAGTTGATATATGCCTGTGAATCAGGACACGATCATGACTCAGATCCTGTTCAAGTTCACTGTTCTATGGTCAACGAAACAGTTGATCTTGGAACTTTCTCACGCAACAGAAAGCCAGTAGCCGGCACCGGAACTGTATTGGGTTAAAAAATTGTTCACGAAGAAGTTACAAACAGGACTAGCTATTTTACTTTTACTGGCCGCTGGGGCCTGTAGTTCTAGTTCGATTAGCCTTCCCCCAGATGTAACAACTACGGCAGAAGGGTTAGCCGTTTTTTGTACTTTATATCGCAATGTTGAACTTATTGATCACAACACTGGTGATCCTGAGTTGAACGGACGCTCCTGGAATCAGCACCTTGGATTGGCCCGTAATCTTGTCAGCTTGGCACCTCGCCAAATTGAAGGTGCGGTTTGGGATTACTTACATATTTTGGAGGTGCAGTCGTTGCAGGTAGAACAACTTGGGTGGATAGATGCTTCTGAAGTTCCTGTTGCTGCTCAACGGAGTCTCAATACTCAACTCCGACCACTTTTGAGTGGAGCGGCTGCTCTGAATTCATTTACTAATGCACAGTGCTAGAAGTTTGGCTTCACCAAATCGCTTTTGGGTCGAGTAAGAAGACCTCTCGTATCCTTCCATACAAGGCGGCAAACTCTGAATGCCTTTTAGTTCGACTCTGATGGCCACTAGTAATGAATAGCTTTGGATCTAAAGTTCCAAACCGGTTTTCTACTCGTGACCGCCAAGTTGAGAGCATGTCATAATACTTTCCTGAAACTAATCCAGAAGATATTGCTTCTGTTTCGCCTGGGATTGAAGAGAATAATTCCACAACTTCAGGGATTATTTCTTCTAAGGCTTTCATCAAACGAGATTTACTAGCAGGAACTGTAAGCAGGTTTTCAACTAATGCATCTGCGTGCTGACGATGATACTTCTCTTCTTTAAGTGCTCGTTCTGAAATTAAAACTAGTTCGGCTAGCGAAGACTCTCTAAAAAGTTCCCAGCGTAAATCTTCTGCCATGTCGTAACACCAATGTCGTATTAAGGCTTCTTCCCAGTTCCGATGGTTTGATTCAACTAGTTGGCATGAACGCCATTCTTCCGGTTTGCGGTCAAAAATAAAGGCATCGATTTCAGAAGGGTCCTCCAATATCAAGGCATACAACATTGACGCATGCCCTAATTCATCTTGGCCGATACTGGCAAACGCCATATCTTCTTCCAAAAATGGGGCAATACCTATCCATTCCGTATGTTGTTGTCCCATTAAATGTTCATCGTCAGCAAAGGCTAATAAATACTCTTTTATTGCAGAGGGTAAAACTGACTTAATCATCACTCTTTTTATTTCGTTGTGATTTTCTCCACTTTGCTACTCTTTCTCCGTCATTGTGACGGTGAGGCTTATTTAAATTCGCGTCAATGAAACCTTCTTCGCTAACGCAAATATTCTTGCGATCAACTACCCACATATGAGTACCTTCTGCTCGTCTTGCGTAATTCTCTCGAGCCAGAACTAATGCGAGTTCATCCGTAGACGCTTCGATACTTCCGGCGTGACGAAATTCTTCTTTTCCATCTGCCTTGAGAAAAACTTCGTAAATGCGCATACTTAATCCCGGAGTGTTTCGACGACTTCATTACATCCGGAGCACACATGTATAGATCTACATCTACTGGGTCCAAAATGCGACTTTATAGTCGCTTCAGATTGACATCTCGGACATTCGACTTTTCGATCTTGTATTTGCACGGCAACAGTGAATTTTTCTGCTAAATCTTTTTCTGCTTTTGCGGTAATTCGATTGACATTCCATACCGGACTATTTAACCAAACCACATCAACTTTTTTCACTCCCGATAATTTTTCTGTAATTTCACGAACATCTTGAGCGATCATTTGTAATGCCGGACAGCCAGAAAAAGTTGGAATGAGTTGGATAACTACTTCGCCTATTTCATTTACTTTTATATTCTCAAGGAGTCCTAAATCAACTATTGAAATTCCTGGATACTCAGGATCATTTACCTTCTCTACAGCTGCATGAATGTCTTGAACTGAAGCCGAAATTTCTACATTCATGCTGAAACCTTCTCTAAAGCCTCGCGTACCCAGCTTGTTTTATTCCAGCTATCTGATGCTTCAGAAATACGTCGAGCAGAATCTGGGCCTCCCATAACCATCGTTTGTTTTAATGGCTCCCAGTCAATAGGGCCTATTTCCCATCGGTCTTTCTCTTCATTTCTTCTTAACCCTGGGTCTGGGATAGTGAATCCATACCCTTGAAGAAGTGGAACGAATTTTTGTATCCATCTATCTCGTAATATTTCATTTCGTTCGGACTTTATATACCACCGGAGTAATAAGTCATTGGGTTTTGAATCTGGTCCAAATAGTTGAAGGGCGGGCCACCACCAGTCATTGATTGACTCTTGAAACATGCTTCTTTGAACCTTTGTTCCTTCAGCGATACGCAGCACAGACTCTTCACCAAAACGAAGATGAAAGCCTTCTTCTGCAATGATCCGTTTAAGGATTCTTTTGTAAGGCCCGTATGAACAGTTCTTAAAGACTGCCTGTTGACTGACAAGAGCAGCTGCATCTACAAGAAAAGCAATTGCTACTTGATCTCCCCAGGTTTTAGCTCGGTAATGAAACACGTTATGGAATTTACTTTTTCCAGCGAATAAGTCTTGCATCATTTCTTCACGTGTTTTTATTTTTAAGTCTGCGGCAACCATATATAAGAGGTGCGCGTGCCCTATTTCATCTTGTGTTTTGGCTATTACCGACATTTTGTGCCGTAACCCCGGTGCTTTGGGTATCCAATCTCGTTCTGTTAAACCACCCATAAGTTCGCTGTTTGCGTGCATCTCTATGAAATCAAAAACAGTTTGACGATATTCTCTGGGCATATCATCAACTGGCTCAACTATTCCGCCATGATCTAAGAATTTTTCAAATTCTTCTAAAGAGGCCCACGAGCGTTTCATAATCTAAAGAGTCTAGATTTGATTAAAGTTTTAATCAATTTTTATAGACACCGATTTTTAAAAATCTTATTGAAGACTAAACTGCTGAGATGACTAAACTCGGCTATCAAATTCCAAATTTTAATTATCCCAACGGTTCCAGAGAAACACTCTTTGAAGATGTGGTTGCTCAAACCCTTGCCGCTGAAGCAAGTGGGTTTGACACTGTCTTCGTGATGGACCACTTCTACCAGTTACCAGGAATTGGAAATCCTGATGACTACATGCTTGAGTGCTACTCGCTATTAGCAGCACTGGCAGCAAGAACTTCAAAGATTCATCTCGGTTCACTAGTCACTGGCAACACTTATAGGAACCCCACGTTTTTAGCGAAAACAATCACCACCCTTGATGTAATTTCAGGTGGTCGGGCCCTACTTGGTATCGGCGCTGGATGGTTTGAGATGGAGCACAACGCTCTCGGTTTTGAGTTTGGAACTTTTACCGATCGGTTTGAAAAGCTCGAGGAAGCTTTACAGATCATTCTTCCAATGCTGGAGGGAGAGCGCCCAAGTTTTTCTGGTAAACACTACTCAGTTGTTGATGCAATAAACGAACCTCAGCCCCTTCATAAAATCCCCGTAATGATCGGTGGTGGAGGCGAGAAAAAAACTCTTCGAATGGTGGCGCAATATGCGGACGAGTCCAATTTGATTTGTAATCGTGATGAAATACCTAGAAAACTAGAAGTCCTAGAAGAGCATTGTGGCCGACTAGGTCGTGATAAAAACGAGATTTGCGTTTCTTGGCTTGGGTTTTTGGGTATTGCTCCCACCGAAGAAGCAGCCGAAGCAGTCAGAAAAGAGTATTGGCAATCTAAAGGCATTGATTGGGATACTGCTGATGATGACTTTAAAGCCATGCTTACTTCGAGGATGATTTTTGGTGGTCCCGATCAAGTAAAAGAGCAGATCCAAGGACTGCTTGATCTTGGTTTAGATGGATTGACCTTAAACATGATTCCCAATGGACATGATTCAGAAATGGTTGCGCTGGCCGGTGAAACATTAGCGCCCTTGTTTAATCAGTGACGTCCTGCATTCTTGAAGCACTAGTTTCTCCCAGGGCCAGCCAAAATGATGTCCGTTACGATCACGGAGTCATAAAAATCAGAGTAAACGAGGCTCCAGTAAACGGTCGTGCTACTGAGGCTGCACGCAAAGAATTGGCTAAGGCACTTGGTTTAAAACGGGCGGAGGTGTCAGTCTTGACTGGCCTAACATCCCGTACGAAAAGGTTTCAGATTGAAGGACTAAGTGAGCTTGAATCTTTATCTCGTCTTGGCAGATAAACCATCCATTACAGCATTAGTTTTTTGATGCAATTTCAGAAACTTTCCCACGAGATGCAGCGACTAGATCTTTAGGATCTATTGCAAAAACGGCATGAGGGGTTCCTGCGGCTGCCCAAACTTCGCTATAGCAAAGAAGTGTTTCGTCGATAAAGACTCGTAGTTTTTCTTGCAACCCAAATGGAGGGACTCCTCCGATGGAGAATCCAGTGGCTTCCCGTACTGTTTGAGCATCTACTCGCTTACATTTCCCTCCGCCTGCGGCCACGGCAAGGCTTGTTTCGTCGAGTTGATTCTTCCCACTCACATAGGCAAGAACAAGTTCTTGTCCTACTTGGAAGATGAGACTTTTTACAATTTGTCCAACATCCACACCAATAGCATCAGCAGCTTCTTGTGCTGTTCTAGTACTCTCAGGAAAAGTTTTTGGGTCAACTCTTACACCAAGAGCCGCTCCAGTTTCCACAACACGTTGTACCGATTCAGATAGTTCTTCATTAGCCATGCATAAATTACTTAAGCACTTACCAACGACCAAATGCAATTCATCAAACTCTCGAGTTTTGTTATTCGCTTTTTTCGGGAATTTTTTCGTTATTTAGTACATGGGTTCGGATACTTGAATCAGCGGGTATTAGTCGGCTGGCCATCGCATCTCTACGTTTTGTGAGATCACGCCAAGTAAGTTCTTCAACATCGTCTTTTATTCCAGCAGCACGTCTAAAAGATGCCTGAGAAACCTGGAGGTCGTTTGTTCCAAGTCCGAGTTCAGCGGAGACTCTGAAGCCATGCTTTGTCAAGAACCCTGAACTTATTGTTGAGAACTCTTCTAGTAAGTCCATATCTGGATCTATTTTCTGGACGAAAGAAGCGAGATAGGCGAAATTTTTGACGAAAAGCATAAGTTCTTTCGGTATTCGAGCTCCACTTGCGAGAAGTTCTTTTAGGAGTTGTTGAAATTCTGAAACGAATTGTTCTTCTGTGAGTTGGAGTGGATCAAAATCAACTCGGTCCAACTGGAGTTTTTCTATGAGGTCACTCACATCAGTTTCAGGTGGGAACGCTCCTAGATCTCGTACAGCAAGAACCTGGGCTTGCACATCTCCCGACATGAGACCTGTTATGTAGCGCAGAAATGAAAGTCTCCGATCATGGTCCAGTCTGCCAACCATGCCGTAGTCAACAAGTCCGATTATTTCATCTTCGAGAATGAAAAGGTTTCCTGCGTGAAAGTCGCCGTGGAATATGCCATGAAGGGCAGCTCCTTCTAATAGGCCATCAACCATGTTTCTAAAGAGGTTGCGTGCCGCTGTTTCTGTGAGTTGTTCTGAATCGAGTCGTGTTAAAGGAACCCCTGATACCCGAGACATAACAATTACTCGATTCGTTGTCATATCTAGTACTGGATTAGGAGCAACCCATTGGCTCTTATTTCCTGTGGCTAATGCTCTGCGGATTTCAAACAAGTTCGCCACTTCTAAACGGAAATTCAGTTCCTCGGAGATTGTTTCTGCAAAGAGTTGTACTAACGCAGGAGGATTGGCTAGTGCTGCTATTGGGATTCGTCCGACTAGCCGAGGAGCAACCCATGCGAGCACTTGTAGGTCCCGAACAACTTTCTTTTGGATTGCTGGCCTTTGAATTTTTACTACAACATCTGATCCATCATTAAGAGTTGCGTTGTGAACCTGAGCAATAGATGCGGCCGCAAACGGCTCTTTCTCAAACTTTTGGAACTCTTCAGTAATTTTTCCTAGATCGTTTTTAATTATGCGATTAACTCTCCACCATTTAGCAGGTTTAGCTTGGTCGCGACATCGCGAGCATTCATCAACTAAAGCTTGGGGGAACACTCCTTCAGCGGCAGAAATTAGTTGCGCTAATTTTACGTAAGTAGGTCCGAGACGTTCTGCTGCAATGCGAAGTCGATGATAAAGCGACTCTGTTCGTTTCTCTGAAGAAAGTTTACGGTCTAATACTTTCCAACTCAAAAGAGCCCATCCGAACCGAATCGTCGTATGTATTAAACGAGTAACGGGTGGAATTGAAGGGGCATTAACGAGACGTGGTATCCCGGAAGAGATCTTCTTACGAACCTCGTCGGCTTCTTGGATCCATTCATTCTCATAGTTAGGAGCTGCTGTGCCTTTATTTGAAAGTCTTTTTTTATCGCTTGGTTCAAACGCAAATTGATCAGATGATTTTTCAAGATTTGGCTTGTCTAATATTCGGAACTCAAGTTTATCTGGACCCCAGATACCCATAGAAAGAGGCTTCCATGAAACTGGAGAAGATAGTTCGAAAGCCGGGACTATGTCTAAAAATGCATTTAACGCTTCTTGAAGTTCAGCGCGAGCAAGGGCAGCCCCTAGACAGTGATGCGCCCCTAAACCGAAGGCTAAGTGAGGAGCACGATCCGCACGATTGAGGTCGAATTGAAAACCGCTATCAGGCTGGCCTAATCCCGCCGCATGAAGCCCGAGAAAAACCGTTGTGCCGGCTCTAAAAAATAGTCCATCGACTACAGAATCTTCAGTGGCGACACGCGCCGTTGTTCGTACCGCCCCGATAAAACGAAGTGATTCTTCTACTGCGGCTGGAACTAATGAACGATCTTGTCGTAATTGTTGATACTGATCAGGTTGTGCAGCAAGTACTGCAAGAAGAGATCCGAGTTGATTCCTCGTCGTGTCAGTTCCAGCAAGAAGGATTGCTTCAATCATTGCGACAAGCTCATCGGCGCTTAAACGGTCTTCGTCGTAACTTGCTTGAACTAAGTCACTTACGAGGTCAGCGTGTGGGCAGCCTTTTCGATCTGCTACAAGTTCTGTTGCATATTGGTCAAGTTCCTGTTGTGCAACTGAGATGTCGTCTAGTCGTCCTAAAACAGCGCTTGCATCTGCATCTAAGGCTGAGAAAATCGTGTCGGCCCACATTCCAAACTGTTCTTGGTCAGTGTCATCTATGCCAAGTAATCGACAGATAACTGGTATTGGGTAAGGTCGGCAAAATTCTTCTACCAGGTCTCCCCCGCCTTTTTGCTTTAAAGTTTCAAGCAAATTCGTTGCATGCTGATGCATGAACGGTCGTAATGATTCGCTACTAGCGGGAGTGAATGAAGAGTTCACTAGTCGTCGTAAACGACGGTGATCTTCTCCTTCTACAGAGAGAACGTTGGGTCTCATTTGTAGCTGCTGGCTAGAACCAGGTAATAGCTCTCGTGCTCGTTCAACCAAAACTTCAAGGTCTACGTCCATTGTCGCTTCTGTTTGGAAAGTATTTAAACCAGAAAGAACCGTAATCCAAGAAGAATCGCGTAATATTTCTCGAGTTTGGTCGTATCCGACGATCAAAGGTCCGGCAGGTGTTCTAACCGCCCAGTGTCCGGATTCGTGGAGGCTTTCGGTGGCTTGAATCAATTCAGAGAATTCTGAAATCTCAAAATCAACAAATGGAAGGGAACCTGGGGCGTTTACATCAATTATTTGTGATGTTTCTTCTTTACCGTTCAAGTCTCTCTGCCTCCGCTCTTACGTCTAATTTTATCTTCCAGCAGTTACGTCTATAGCTAGGTGTGTTCTTTATCACATACAAATTTTGCATCATCGAAAATATCTTTGATTCTCTTTACCGCACCCACCTGTAGCCTTTAATCACGAATAGCGACCTTTGTATTCTGGCCCTCGTAGCTCAGTCGGATAGAGCGACCGCCTCCTAAGCGGTAGGCCGCAGGTTCAATTCCTGCCGAGGGCGCCATAATGTATTTTCACCTACTACCTTGTCTTAGATGGCAAATGTTGATAATTCGGTTGGATTTATGAAACTGTACGACACGGCATCTCAGTCTGTAAAAGAATTCAAACCAGAATCTTTAGTGAGTATGTATGTCTGTGGAATTACCCCTTATGACGCCACTCATCTTGGTCATGCTTTCACTTACTTAACTTTTGACTTAGTTATAAGACGACTTGAAGATCTTGGCCATGAAGTACGAATGGTTCGCAATGTCACAGACGTCGATGACTCTATTCTTCCCAAAGCTAGAGAACTAGGTGTTCACTATCAGGATCTTGCGGCTCAAGAAATGGCTCAATTCGAAAAAGACATGACTGATTTGAATATGCGGCCAGCAGCTGCTGAGCCCAGAGCCACAGAATCTATTGATGCGATAGTTGAGCTCGTTAGCCAACTTGAGGCAGCGGGACACACCTACTTGGTGGATGGCATCACTTTCTTTGATGTTTCCACTTTTGATTCCTTTGGTTCTGTCTCTGGTTACGACGAGGACACTATGAAAAGCTATGCCGCTGAGCGCGGTGGCCGCCCTGATGACCCGAGGCAACGTAGCCCTCTTGATTTCGTGCTGTGGCAGCCCTCAGCTTCCGATGAGCCTTCATGGGATTCTCCGTTTGGGGTGGGTCGTCCTGGCTGGCATATTGAGTGCTCAGCAATGGCGATGAACGACCTAGGTGAAACCATTGATCTTCATGGAGGTGGAGATGATCTAATTTTCCCTCATCATGAATGCGAAGAAGCTCAGAGTCGAGCTATAACTGGCAAGCCTTTGGCTAAGCATTGGATGCATGTGGGCATGGTCTCCTACGAAGGAACAAAGATGTCTAAATCTCTTGGCAATCTTGTTTTTGTAAGAGATTTATGTCGTGAATACGACCCGCGGGCAGTAAGGCTCTCGCTGTTAGGCCATCACTATCGTGAAGGTTTCGAATGGTTCGATGACGACATCCACGACGGGGTTAAACGTCTTGATCGCCTAATAAGAGCTTCTCAGTGTTCTAAAGGTCCGGACTCTTCTTCACTTCTAACATCTATTCGGAACGCACTTGATAACGATTTAGACACTTGGGAAGCAAGAGAGTCGCTTGATTTATTCGCTCGAAAAATGCTTGATGGAGCCGAAGAAGATCCCAATGCTGCTTTAAACCTTATTGCCGCAGCCGCGTTACTTGGGGTTCTTATTTGATGGCTCGCTTCTCCCCCTCTGAGCCTGCTGTATCCTGATCTAGTGCTTTGCTTTACAGATAGTCTGACCGGAAACAAGAGTGAATTCGCGCCTCGCGATTCAGGGAAAGTTTCAATCTATTGGTGTGGTCCTACTGTCTACGATATTCCGCATCTTGGTCACGCTCGATCATCTTTAGCATTTGATGTTCTAGTTCGTTACCTGAGGTGGTCTGGCTATGAAGTAACAGCAGTATCAAACATCACGGATATTGATGACAAGATCATTGAACGTGCAGCAAAAGAAGGAACTACCGAATCTGAATTAGCTCAACTTTACGAACAAAAATATGTTGATGAGATGGATCGTCTGAATATAGTCCATCCTGATCACCGGCCAAGAGCCACTGAATATATTTCTGAAATGATCACTGTTATTCAAAATCTTGTTGATAGGGGCATGGCCTATACAACGTCTTCTGGTGTTTACTTCTCGGTCGGCAAACTCAATGGTTATGGAGCTTTAGCTCATCAATCGCTAGACCAGTTACGTGAAGGATCTGGAGTTCGGGTAGAAGTTGATACAGAGAAACAAGACCCACTTGATTTTGCCCTTTGGAAAGCAGCTAAACCCGGAGAACCAACTTGGGAATCGCCATGGGGTTCTGGCCGTCCAGGATGGCACATTGAATGCGTTGCAATGTCTTTAGACATATTGGGGGACGATTTTGATATCCATGGTGGCGGCGACGATCTTGTGTTCCCTCATCATGAAAACGAACGTGCGGAATGTGTTGGATGTGACCGACTCTTTGCTCGAACATGGGTTCACAACGGAATGGTTCTTGTTGGTGATGAGAAAATGTCCAAATCTCTCGGTAACTTTCGAACTCTTGCAGAATTATTAGATGCATGGGATCCTCGGGCTCTGCGCTTGCTAGTTCTTCAGACCCATTATCGGAGAACTATGGAAATAAACGAAGATGGCATGACAGCAGCAAACGCCGCTCTTGATCGACTCGACAGCTTTGAAAGAAGAGTTACTGGAGTTGATCTGCTTCAAACAACTCCTGATGAAAGCATTGTTGAAAAGTTTAAAAAAGCAATGGATGATGATTTAGGAACTGCAAGTGCCTTGGCAGTAATATTTGATGCCGTGAGAGAAGCCAACCGTGCTCTGGACACAGAAGACATTGAAAGTGCATCTGCCTTGGTTGCTGCGGTACGCGAACTTTTATTAGTTCTTGGAGTTGAACTTTCCACTACCTCAGATAATTCTTCTGACGCTGAAGAAATTGATTCTTTGGTCGCTGCGCGAACTGAAGCCAAGCTATCCAAAGACTTTGCTGAAGCTGACCGTATACGCGAAGAACTATCTAGTCGTGGTGTCGTTCTTGAAGACAGTCCATCGGGAACAATCTGGTACCGGTCCTAAGGACTAATTTCTTGGGACATCAACCCAGTTCACTTCTTTATCGACTCGAACGTCGCCAGGTAATCCAAGAACTCGTTCTCCGAGGATATTTCTCATAACCTCAGAAGTTCCACCTTCAATAGTGTTAGCCCTTGACCGTAGAAAACTGTATTTGAGGCTTGATCCTCGCGCAAAAGACGAACCTTCTGCGCGGTTTCTTTCATATCCGGCCTCAAACGTTAATGCTTCTGGACCAATTATTTCCATACATAGTTCGTAAATTTTTTGATTCATTTCTGCAGACATCAATTTGCCAACAGAACCTTCAGGTCCTGGGTTTCCAGATTTGCTGCCTTCCCTAGCTCGCCAATTTGTAAGCCTTAACGCTTCGGCTTGTATCCATAGTTCAGTGATCCGATCTCTCATCACTGAACTACTTAACTCATCCATTGAGTCTTTACGCTCTTGCCAAATTTGTACCAAGTCTCCGATAGCGCCTGATCCTTGTTTTGGAACTCCGCCGCCGAGAGCAACTCTTTCATTCATCAAAGTGGTAACAGCTGCAGCCCAGCCGCCGCCTACGTCTCCGAAAACATTTTCATGTGGGATTCGAACATCGTTAAGAAATATTTCATTGAATTCCGCATCTCCGGTGATCTGATAGAGAGGCCTTACTTCCACGCCTTCTGATTCCATATCCAGGAGGAAGTAAGTGAGGCCTTTATGTTTGGGTTGATCTGGGTCTGTGCGCGCTACCAGCATTCCCCATCGAGACACGTGAGCTAGCGTTGTCCATACTTTTTGGCCATTAACTATCCATTCGTCTCCGTCACGGATCGCACGAGATGCTAAGCCGGCAACATCAGAACCTGCCCCTGGTTCTGAAAACATTTGACACCAGATTTCTTCGCCAGTGAACATTGGTCGTAACAACCGCTTCTTTTGTTCTTCAGATGCGTATGTGAGGACAACTGGTCCCCCCATGCCGATACCGATGGGGTTAATAATCAAATCATGGTATGGAACCCCTGCAGAACGAAGTTCTGAATCAACAACTGTTTGCATTTTTCGACTTGAGAGTCCAAGCCCTCCTAGGCCTTCAGGGAATTGGACGAAAGCTAGGCCGCGGTCAAATTGCTCTCCTCGGAAGGTGTATTGATCTACTTTCGTATGGTCTACTTCGTCTAACAACTGACGGGTTAGATCTCGAATTTCTGCTTCGGTGTGCTCAGCCATGTAATGCGTCCTCTTTTAAAATCGGAACCTTTTGTTCCGTCGTTTACTCTAAATCTATCCGAACTAATTTCACTGTATAAAGTCGCGGAAAGCATACAAGTAGCCGTCACGAGAACCTGCATAGACTGTGCCTTCCCAAATTACTGCTGTGGCTTCAATACAGCCCTCTGTTCTGACTCTCCAAAGCTGTGGAGGAGCTATAGAAGTATCCGATAGGTCGAAAGCTCTTAATTGACCTGAACAGTCACCTAAAACCATGACTCCGTCCACAATGGCTGGCGAAGACCATGCTTTTCCAGAAAGTTCTAAAGTCCAGCGAATATCACCCGTAATTCGATCAATGCCGTGAACTTTTCCTTGATCCGTCGGAAAAATCACTAAGTCTTCATAGATAGCAGGAGTAGCCCATATTCCAGAGTTTAGGTAAGGGCGGTCTTCCACTGACCAGACCAAAGGATCCTCAGGGTTAGACGGATCTAGTTTAATAATTTGACCTATTTCTTTTGATCTTTGTGTTGCTCGTTCATATTCAACTCCGACATATAAGTAACCTTCGTCGTCGGGAACGATTGTGGCATCAACATCATCTCCGGCCCAAAATCTAAACACGCGAGTTGGTTCAATTCCTTCAGATAAGCCAGCGATATCCCATCCTTGTACCAAGCCTCCTGAATTAGCGAAATACAGTGTGTCTCCAAGTATTAACGGAGATGTTTCGATAGAAACATTGGATCCGACATTTGATATCAGTTCGTCATCCCAACCTGGAAAATCAGTTACTAATTTTGGGGAGACCACTACACGACCTTCTAAGTCGTAGCTTCGATTCAAGTGGAAGATATGAAATCTACTATTTTCTCCGGCAGCAAATAAATAATCGTCTATAACCAATGGAGATGAGTCCCAATCATTGTTCCATTTTGTTGGCGAAAAATCATATGCGTGAACTTTCCATAGTTCTCGGGGTTCTTCTCCATCGAAACTGAGAATTCGAAGGTAGTTGTCTCTTGATCCGACATAGACAAGTGGAAATCCATCA
>MDTB01197729.1_pt1 | contig 14977 bp, 13 predicted proteins | sample 811161 | NCBI WGS metagenome assembly MDTB01 (sample SAMN05326650, study PRJNA326480) | marine metagenome | isolation source: seawater | place: Mediterranean Sea | collected 2009
AAGGGTGGGGTTGTTCGCCCATTAAAGGGGATCGTGAGATGGGTTTAGACCGTCGTGAGACAGGTTTGTTGCTTGGCGGTTGTGGCGTGATGCCTGATCGGAAGGGCCGTTTAGTACGAGAGGAACGATGGCTCGGAGTCACTAGTTTACCAGTTGTCCGGCAGGGCAATGCTGGGTAGCCACACTCCAATGGATAAGAGCTGAAAGCATCTAAGCTCGAAGCCAGCCGAAAGACGAGGCATCTCAGGGAACTCGTAAAAGACGAGATTGATAGAATGCGGGTGTAAGCACCGAGGCAACGAGGTGTTCAGCCCAGCATCACTAACATCCCGGTATGCATCCTTTTTTCCAACACCGCTCCTGTGTGAGCCCTCTGTTCAACAGCGATATGCCGATCATATTCAATCAAGATTGTTCACGACCATAGCGAAGGGGTATACCCGGTCCCATACCGAACCCGGAAGTCAAGCCCTTCTGCGTCGTATACTGTACTGTGGTGCGAAAGCCCACGGGAAATTGCGTCGTTGTGACATTCTTTGATTCGATCTCATTCGCCTTCGGGCGGCTGAGATCACTTCCCCGCATTCCGGACCTTTTCATTTCGAATAGGTCCACTTTTTCTTCAATAGGCGGTAGCCTCAAAGGTGACTTATTGAAGCCGAGAACGATTACTATGTCTATTAGCACAGGAGATGTCATGGGACATTCACTTGTTGGCGTTCATTTAGCGCCTATTGGTGATGTTTTGTTTGCCCCATTTGGTGTCCCTCAAGATGAATTAGATTCATTTGCTGAAGCTTTTGGATTAGAGCCTGTTAAGATTTCGATTGGAGGTTCTTCCTTGGTTGGTTCACTTCTTGCTGGCACTAAGAAAGGTATAGCAGTTGCAGATATAGCCTCTAAGGATGATATTGATCTTTTACTAAGTTATACTGAAGCTGTTGTAGTTATGGAGAGTGGAGTAAATGCCGCTGGTAATCTAATATGTGCTACTGAAAAAGGTGCAATAGTTAGTCGTTCAGTGCCCGAAGATGGTGTTTCTGCAATTTCAGAAATTCTACAGGTACCTGCTCAGAGAACTACTGTCGCCGGAATGCACAACGTAGGTAGTCAATTAGTTGCTAATTCGAATGGAGCATTGGTTCATCCTGATGTTACTTCTGAAGAGGTTGAAATTATTGAATCAACATTGGGAGTCAAAGCCATGGTTGGAACTGTTTGTTTTGGTTCTCCTGAGGTAGGTAGTGGATGTGTTGTAAATGATAGTTTTGCGCTAGTTGGGGATGGAACGACAGGACCTGAATTGAATAGAATTGAAGATGCTCTTGGTTTAATCTAAAATATTAAAAATTTTATTTTTTTAAAACTTGATTCAAAAAATTTCAACACGAATCTTCATTGATTGATTTGTCACAGGGTGGCACATGGGCGAGTTGTTATATTCGGGTAAAGTGAAACAGGTTTGGAGTACAGAAGATCCAGATATTATTGAATTTCGATATACTGATCAAATATCAGTCTTTGATCAGATTATTCCTTCATTAATTCCTAGAAAAGGAGAATCTCTCAATCGTTCATCATGCCACTGGTTGAAAATGGTAGAAGATGCAGGGATTTGTAAAACACATATGATTGAGATGACTGCTCCCGATAGAGTTAGAGCACGCCGTTTTGAAGTTATTAGGGAACCTGGAGCGATTCCACAAGATATGGAAAATGTGTTTGTTCCATTAGAAGTGATTTGTCGACATCATCTGGCAGGCTCAGGGTGGAGGAGATACAAGAGAGGAGATGCATCTGCTGAAGAATTCGGTTTTCCTGCAGGTACAGAATTAGAAGAAGGAGTAAAACTCCCAGTTCCTTATCTAGAAGTTTCTACAAAATTTGAAGCATTTGATAGACTATTAGACCGTGAAGAAGCTTTACAAATATCTAATCTTCGTGAAGATGAATTTGATGAAATTTTACGACTGGTTTTATTGATTGATGGATTAATTGAAACAGAAGTTTCGAAGAGAGGTTTGATTCATGTCGATGGAAAGAAAGAATTCGCCTTAGGTACAGGGAGAGTACCTGTTTTAGTGGATAGCTTCGGAACTCTTGACGAAGATAGATGGTGGGATTTACCTGCATATCAGAATGGGGAAGTTGTACAATTGTCTAAGGAATTTGTCCGATCTCACTACATTGAATCGGGTCATCATAAGGAATTGTATGATGCTCGTTCAGCTGGAGCAGATGAACCACCAATTCCTGCATTACCTCAGTCAGTAATTGACGATACTGCTGAGTTATATGCATCAATGTTTGAAAGATTAACTGGTAAATCGTTCTAATCATCTGTGTTCTCTAAGCATTACTCCACATTTGCGTGATTCTGCCTTTCTTAAGAGAAGAAGCAACAAACGAATAATCTCTGCAACTCCTCCATCTAATGGCTCTTTTTGGTCAATTTTCCATTCTTTAGATAGTAAATTCTTTTTCAATTCAATGACTTCTACACCTGAAATAGCACCTCGAATTATAGTTCCACCGTTACCGGTTTCACATGGATGATTTTCAAATCTATTTGAAAGTGAATTTAGAAGAAATGTCAATCGATTATTACCACTATTTGGAATAATAAATTCACAAATATATTGTATTGGAGAATATTCCCCAGGTATCCTCCCAAATGCTTCTCTGTTAATGCCAGTATCATCTAGTTGTCTTCGTAATTTTCCTTCTGAATCTTGATCTATCATTAAGACAAAGAACAAATTCGCAGGATCAATCTCTGTGTTGTCATTAACATGATGTTTCCATCGCATAGATATGTCTACAGGAGCGTTTTCAGGTGATTTGGGCATAGATGCACACCATTCTGCCATTGCCATAGGATTAACGTCGAGGATAGGATCTAGAGTGATGAAGATTTTATTCATTTTCATCGTCTCCTGCTAGCTCTTTTTTCTCTGCGATATTCTAATTCGATTAATTTCCTTTCAAAAGGATCAGTAACTCCTTCTAAACGTTGACTCAATTCATCTTGCACGACTACTGGTTTTACCTCTTGTATAGGTTCATCGATTTCTTCAATGATTTCTATAATTTCATCATCATGATTCTGCTCATTGATTTCATTTTCTTCTAAGTGAATCGAATCATCTTCATGTTCTGATTCAAAATTTGTCTCAGATTTAGATGCTTTTTGTCGAGAATTTTTTCTAGATTCTCGAGAATCTTTCTTTCTATTTCTGAGTTTTTTATCTTCTGGATTTGTGAATCCAATAGCCCACAGAATTAGAATGATGACTAATGCTGCTCCAGCTCCAGCTAATGCATTTTGAGTGTTGGCATCAAGGCCTGTTTCACCACTTACGATTAGACTTCTTTCATTATCTTCAGAATTAGAATCGACTTCCCATGGTGATGAACATCCAATAGTAGCAGTAATCTGATCTCCGTCGTTGATTGAACTTGGAATCAATACTTCGACCGTTGGATTTAGCAATCCACCCATATCTATGTCTTGAGTTAACATCCAATCTCCTGACGAATAAGTGACTGTACATCGAACATTTTCAATTTTTGATTTGTTGGTCCTAGTAGTTGTTAATGAAATCTTTCGATTTTCCCCTATGCCATTTATTTCAAATTGTGAAATACCAATATTCCAATCTGTATCTCTAATGTCATATTCTTTTGTTGATGTTTCGATAATTATTCCATTTCTGTCATGAACTGTAACAGTATAACTTCGAGTTCCAACATCGGGTGTCCAACTAGCATTTGAGAAAATTGTTACAATAGAGTCTTCCACTGCAATTCCAGTCTCTACATGTATCAATAATCCTTTATCATCAGTAATCATTAGTGTATATGCCATCTCCATACTGCCATTACTGATGACGCATATAGATTCAATCATTGAATTATTCATTGATGAAGTACAAGATGTCGTTCTAAAATTAGGGGATTCGCTGAATACTATGGCTGAAAGTTCAGAATTACCTAGTTTAATTCCAAGGCTTTGCGACTGTTCTATGTTATATGACCAATTTTGTCCGTCAGCTGTTAGTGTAGACCCTCCAATAATTCGTGGTGAATCTCCTGATTGTTGACCATAAAAAGAAAACGTGGAGATATCTCCTTCTAATCCTACAATGACTGGTGAATTAGACCATGATCTTTCTGAACGAATGGGATTCAATTGTTTTTCACGTTGTATTCCTGCTTCATCAGTAGTGCGAACTGTAATTGTTGGAGGTGAAAGTCCCTCATCATTGGGTGGGATTAAATTGATTGGAATACCTCGAGTTTCCCCGATTGAAAGATGTATAACTTCAGGGTATGATAAGTTCCATCCATTTCCTCCTCCAATAACTTGTAGATTGATTGAAGTGGGAGCATTTCCTTCATTTGTTACCCACAACAACGGAAATCCACCCTCATTAGTGACATGCCAATTTGAGTCGCCTTCCAAAGTGTGGTTTCTCAAAGCATCAACACGGACTGGGAAAGTTGCTGTCGACCACCCACTTCCATCACCATTTCGAAGAATGATGTTTAGTTGAACTGCTTGTCCAGCAATTGCTGTAGAAGGTGGGGTAATGTTCAATTCTAAAATTCCGGATTGGCCAGGTTCTAATATTCCAGGTGTATTTTCTACACTTACATTCCAGCCAATAGTTCCTGAAACGTATGTGTTTACATAAGGTTCAGCTGGTAAATTTCCAGTTTGAACAATTGTCATGGAAATTATTTCACCATAGGGAGAAATATCTAGGTCTACACCAGAGGCTATCACTTTCCAACTAGGTGTATGAATTACTTCAATAGTATGTGATGGGGCATCTATGCTAACTAAATCTCCCGCTATTGCTTGCCAGTCGATTGTAAGGATGGTTCCATTCCATGCATCATAGGGAATTGTAACGTTCAAGGCTAATGTCTGATTTCCCCCAACATCAATTATTTCTGAATCATCGCCTGCAACTATCCATGGAGAAGCAGGATCATTTCCGAATGGAGATATAGATGAAGTGGCAGTTAGATTCAACGTATCATCGTGGTTTCCAGTATTAATTACTCGAATTGGAATATTGAGAGTTTCACCAGGTAAGCCAAAAATTCGAGTTCCATTTTCTCCATCTTGATGGAAAGGAAAGTTCTCATTACTAATCTCATATGACCATTGATGATCTTGTTGGACCTCATAGACTCCAATGATCGAATCAGAGATACTCGTATTTCCAAGAGATAACATCTCCCACTTGATAGTAAATGGAATTCTAGCAGGTGTTCCAGCAGGTGCTTCTATGCTGGCTGATAAGGTCATAGAAGAACCAGGGGATAATGTGACAGTTGAAATAGGGAATGAGATATCTATTTCATCATAATTTGTTAGATTTCCATCATCAATAACACTTCCATAAAGCGCATATGTGTCTTCCCCATTACCTGAATTTTCAAAGGAAATAATCGTAGAATAAGGCGTTTCAGTTTGAATCATATTTGTTTCCGTAAATTCGCCTGAGGGATCATTTGGGTTGCTGATCGATGCTCTATGTTCTTGTAACACTTCCAAACTAAGATTAAGATCGGCATGAGTTTGATTTTCTTCTGTGATAGAGAAAATATGTGTAGTAGGGATTGCATTTGCAGGCAGATCTAAGAAAATACTTCCACTAAACGAATTAGTTGAAGATTGTGCAAAAAGACTGTCTCCAATAATTTCTAAATCTCCAGTACTAGATATTATCCAATCTGTTTGAATTGAAAGTCCACCATTGGCTAAATCCCATTCCATTTCTTGATCTCCTGAATCAAAAATCCCTTCAATTTGCCATTCAATTCCCTGTAAGGGTACAGTTCTATGGTGGGATGGGATGGCAACTACATTACTTGCAATAAAATCAACATTCACTTGTTCACATTCTCGTTCTAGTCCCGAACCTATACAAATTTCAACAGTTGAACTGACAGTATCTCCTAATGGTGTACTAGAAGGAACTGCAATCTCTACAGATAGAATTTTTATTTCACCCGGTCCTAATGTGATTGATGTAATTGTGTTGCCTATTGGTGAAGATAAGGTCATTCCATTTCCCCATGCAGTATTTCCATATGTGATGCCAGTATCTGTTTCTGCTGCATTACCAAGATTTTCAATGAGTAACCATGCATGTGCTGTTGACCCTGGAATCCCCCATCCAGTAGTCTGAGCGATACCCATCGGCCCTCGTAAAGAAATTCCCCTTGTTCTATTGGCTTCGATTGGGATAATTATGGAACTTGTGGAGTTAGGAGATTCATTCGGGGTTAAGGAAAGAGAAATGCTGCCTCTATCTGAACCAAGAGCATCGGATGGTGCAGTAATTCGGAGAGTTGGAGTCCAATCTTCTCCTGAGTCAATAGTGATGTTTTCTAAAGAGGTTAGTGGATTCACAGTCCAATTTTCAGGTAATTCACTTGAATCAACTTGCATAGTCCAAGTAGCATCATTTTTACCTGTATTAGTAACTAAAAGTTCTATATCTTCACTAGAACCTGGATCTATTCTGATCAGTCCTCCAGATGATACAACGGAAATTGCATATGGTTCAACAATAGTTAAACTTCGATTTTGTTGATTATTATCAACTCTACTTTCAGTTAAATTTTGCATCGGATCGATAACCATGCTGAATGAGTGAGTTCCTAGACCTCCTGACCAATCAACATTTATTGATCCAAAATTACCATTTCCTGTTGGACCGACGGGGTCCATTGCAGGTATTCTATCTCTCCCAATCTCCATTCCATCTGCATATAGAATCACATCAACGTCTTTGTCAGTTGCGATAGTTCCCACATTTTCAACATAGGCAGTTATTGTAGTCATTTCATCTGGATCTGGATAAGTTGGGTTGAATTCAATTCCACTTCCATCTAAGAATGGTCGAATATCTGCAGCTGCATGGGAAATTACCAGGTCTCCAATGACAATATCTAGAAGTGCATCTCCATCTACATCTGCTAAAGCAGCAGACGACCATAAACGAGTTTGAACTTCAAGATCGTCTTCCCATTCTAATGAAATTGCGACACTAGTCCCCTCATCGCCATCATATGCGAAGATAGATCTTCCATATGGTACAAGAATTTCTGGCTCTCCTGCTCCATCTAGATCCATCCAAAAAGGCGGAGCAACTGCAATCTCATCATTTGGAGTTCCGCTTGATGCCTCTAATGTTCTATACCATCTTTGAACGGGACTACTTTGTGAAACATCATGGCATCCTACCATTGCATCTCTACTTGTAGTGTCAGATCGCCAAGTAACCCAACATACTCTATCGTCTAATCCATCATTATCTGAATCTAAAATTAATGGGGGTGCGTCTGCATAACCGTCACGAGCATTAAACGACCAAATTTCAGATGCACTTGTTGCTTCAATAGCGATGAATTCTGCACCATCTGTAACTCCGTTGCCCCCTAAGTCTGTAGGGATTGTGAGAATTAATTCTGGTGCCTCATCAGAATCCAATTGTGCCACGACAGGACCCGGTAGGCGGATTCTTGGAGAGTCAGATGCGCCTCCATCTAGATTGCCTAAAGATGAACCTCCAGACCAAGCTGATGCTCCGGTTTCTCCGTCTAATCTCCAAGCCCACATCAATCCATCATCATTTTCTATTGTTGTAAAGAATACAGCAGCACTATCTGCTCCAAGAACTGCAAAAGTCAGATCAGAAGGATGAGAGCCGGATTCAATTTCCGCTCTCCAATTTTCTTCAGGGGCGCCAGTAATGGGAAGTGAAAGGGAGATGATTACAGGGGTATTTGTAGATTCAGAAATAGCTGGGATCGCAATTTCTGGATTGCCATCAAGGTCTAAATCTGCAACAACGGGTTGAGCAGTAGGGTGATGATCTCCTGTAATTCCTGAGGTATAGGCTCCTTGAGAGTGTTCTAAGCTCAATAATTCATCGTCCCATGACCACAATTTTTGGCTAGAATGTGTGCCGCTAGCAATCCACCCTGTTGCAGTACATTCTAATTCTGGAGTCCATAATTGAACATTTAGAGAGCCCTGGGAGTCAAAAATTACGATAACCTCTGGTTTTCCATCGTCATCAATATCTGCAACAATTGGACCTGCTTTCATTGGACGTGTTTCGCCTAGATCCTCTTCCCATGCAACTACTGCATCTTCTCCTTCTATAATTCGTAAAATAGAATGGTCATTTCCTCCGACACTAATTGTTTGAACAATTACGGGGAAAAGTGAAGATCCTCCACATTCTTCATTATGGCCTTCTGGGGAACTTATTGATTGAGAGAAATTTCCGATTACAGTAGAAAGCGATGGTGTTCCGATTGGATCAGAAGATAATTTCCAGTTTATGATTGGATCGAGAATAGATCCTAGTGTTTCTGCTTCACTTGGAGCTCCATCTCCTGCTCCCCCATCAGCAGCATGTGCTGGTGGAGTTTGTCTTCTATCAGGTCCTCCTCCAAATTGACCCCAGGGTTGTTCAGGATTCCATGGATCTGCATCTCGAGCACTGGAAATAGCAGGTTTTTCTTCCGCTTCAAATTCATATTCAATTTGAGACCAAGGTACCAAAATTAGGGCTACAATAACGAGTACTGAAAATCTCGCTTTTACAGTGTTGTTCACAACGTTCCCTCACTAATCTAAACGAATGTACATACCAGACCACTTCAACGTTTGGCGAAGTAGGTTGCAAATCATGGTGAATCGAAGACCAGTTAGTTTTCTCCAAGACCTAATTTGTGGATTATCCGGGTAGGCTTAAATGGAGGTCGAAGTTCGAACGTTTGTACTTCTCCTCTTGAGGCGTTGCCGATGATGGACGAGCAGGGTTTTTCCCTCTCGTTCTCATTAGCGCTGACAGAGGGAAGTTGGAGGCATAAAGATGTATTACATCATTGAGAAAGAAGACACTATTCGTATTCCCCCAGAGTATATGCACTTGACAGATTCTCTTGAACAAACAATCAATATTCTGGCATTGAACGCTTTTGAAGGTAGATATGATCCTGATTCTGAGGATTTCATCTTACTCACATTCGATCATCAGGTTGTTGGTAGAGGAAGAGTCATTCATGGTGATGGAGCAATTTACCAAAATGTTCGATATCAAGCATTGATGTTTTCTATGGATCAAGGAGAAGTAGTAGACGGTAAAATTCAGAAGGTAAATGAATTTGGAGCATTCGTTTTAATCGGACCAACCGAAGCACTATTGCACAAGTCTCAGATCTTTGAAGAGCCTGTAAACGTAGAAATGTCACAAGGAATTGCTCGAATTATTGGTGCTCAATCCGGTAGATATATCGGCGAATCAAGCCATATCAGAGCTAGGATTGTTTCTAAATCAATTAACCACAACGATCCACGAAGTAGTAAGATTGGATTGAATTGTAAACAACCTGGTCTTGGAGCATATGAATGGTTACAGGAGGATGCTTGATATGGTAACAATTCCTTTCGCATGTGCTGAATGTAATGCTATTTTATCAGATGACCAAGATCAGTGCAACCATTGTCCAACATCTCCCGTTTCTAGAGATTGGCAAGGATTAGTCATTGTTTTCAATCCTGAGATGTCAGAAGTTGGAAAAAGAATGGGTGTAACTCGAGCCGGAAGTTATGCTCTGAAGGTGAACGTACGTTAGGTGATTTGATGAATATTGACAACAGAATCGACAATGAAATCCTAGAGCGTGTGGAACTCCATTTCACAGTGGATCATCCGAAAGCTCCTACTCCGAGCCTTCGTCAGTTGATTGAGATGGTGAATCGTATGGAACCCGGCTCTATCAAATCTCAAACCTATATTATGGAAGTAAATTCACGTTTTGGCCGTTCATCAACTACTGGAGTTGCTCACGTATATTCTAACACTGAAGCGGCAGAAAACACAGTTCCTACTTATGTTAAAGATAGACACGTTCGACGTGGTGCACATTCTGAACCTGTTGAAGAAGAACCAGTTGAAGAAAAATCTGAAGATTCAGAAGCAGATGAGGAGGGATCCTAATGGGTGACAAGTGGCGTAATTCCAAGGTTGGCAAGTATGATGTCTCTAGCGGAGAACTTGTTCGAAAAGGTGAGTTCTGTCCTGACCCTACTTGTGGTCCAGGAATCTTCCTAGCAGTTCATGCCGATCGTGTTTCATGTGGTAGATGTGGATATACTAGAGGATTAAATGAAAATCTAGACTCTTCTAATTCTGAGGAAGAAGAATAATTCATAGAGAAAAATCGTGCCATTTTCCATCATTTGATATTACTCGTGGTTTTTCATTTTCATCTATCCAAAGTCCGATTTCATTTCTAGGAATGATATTTCTTTCCGAACCATCATGACGCCAACCAGTCCAAATCCAACCATTAATTGATTCTCGAGCAAAATTTACTGGACCAGGGGTTTTGTGAGTTGAAGTCAATTCAAAATTAGAATTTAATAGATGCAATTTTCGATTGTCTTCTAAAATTGCCCAAGAATTTTCTCCTCTCCATGTCCCTGTATTTTTCCCTTTGAAAGGTAATCTTCCACTATTGATTTCTTTACCCGTGTCTAATGAAAATATTACCCAAGATCCTCTATCATCGAATAAAATAAGATTTTTTTCGTCCAGATGTATTGATTGAGCATGAGTATCTAGATTGCCATTGTTATTTTCATTAGTTCTCCATGTTGCATTTACCCAAGGTTTAGGCCAATCTGGGATTTCAGTTCTCCAGATTTCTTTAGGCCCTTGGTCACTTGATTCTAAAAAATATACACCGCGATTCATAGACACGAAAGCAAATTTATTGAGATATGAAGATATAGCCAAAACTTCAGCATCTAAACTGTGAAGCCATAACTGAGTTTCGTGCCCAATAATTCCGTTTGAATTTTGTAATTCAGTTCTATTGGAATAGTTTGATTTCCAATTATTTTCAAGGAAATTCATTCCCCCCATTATTGAAACTCTTATTTCAGGATCCATCCAAGTAATTATTGCAATATTTTCACATTTTATTGCCTGCTGAATCGGAATCGGATAAGGTTGTTCAGGTTCTATCCAATTTGACATCTTATCTGAGGTTCTCTGAATTCTCCCATCCATTAATCGAACCAAAATTTCGTCGCCCATTTCCCAAACATGGAGAGCAGGGCCACTCGCTGGGGGTAATGCCATGTTACGAGATTGAGATTAAGCGTTTTAAGATTCATATTTTTATTCGTTTTTTTGCCGGTAATGTTCTTATCTTGGTCTAGCGGATTAGCAATTAGTGAGATACGTGGGTCGCAAGAAAGTCGTGATACCTCAGCAACGACATGGTAATTACTATGTTAGCGGCCATATTAACGGAAAATCAGTATCATTTCTAGTAGACACTGGCGCTTCATTAGTTGCGCTCTCTGGAGATATGGCTAGAAATTTAGGTATTGAAGTAAATCCTCAAAATGTCCAACGTAGTAGTACTGCAGCAGGAAATACTAATTCGTATCCAGTAATATTGGACAAAGTATCTGTCGGTAATCGAGATAATATAATTGTGCGTAGGAATGTAAGAGGTTCGGTTTTACCAGCAATGGAAGGACTACGAGTCTTACTTGGGATGTCGTTTTTAGGTGATGAAATTGATTTCTCTCAAGATGACGACCTCCTAATTCTTTATGATGATTCATCTAGTTCTATTTCCGAAAAACATTCTTTTGAGAACTCTTCGAACAGATCAGTATCTTCCTCCTCTGAATCATTAAAGATAAGAATGCAGATTCAGGCGAACATTCAAGAAATTGGAATAGATTGTTTCCCAGACGACCCTCATGCTATCTGGAATATTTTATCTATAGAACAACAAAATAATGGAATATTTTTGGTTGAAACTCTCCCTGTTCCACATGTTGGTTATCAAAAGATTAGGTTCCATTTAGTGACCCCTGATAGAGAAGGAGTGGTCAAAGCAGACTGTTGGGAATGTGGAAGTTGGTCTCTATTATTCTCAAGTAGTTAATCGTGTTCGGTGAAAAAATGAGTTCTATCTCACTACTTGTTGTTTCAGATCTTGATGTTGGTTCTACCATTCAGGGTGATGTACTACTTAGTAGAGGTGGGTGGATAGAAATGGATTCAGTTCATGAAGCTAGAGTATGGCATCATTCTAGATCATCAGTACATTTGTGGTGGAGGAATGAATCTCATCTATTTAGTGATAATTTGGATGAAACATATTCCAATCATACAGGTTTTGAAATATCTGAGGTGTTATTCCTTTCTCGTCATGTTGCTGCATCCGGTTTGCCGAGTTTAACCTTACATGCAATAGGTGTTCTTGGTGCAGAGCCTTTGGGTGAAGTTGCAGAATACGGCGGAAGAAACGGATATGCTGTCCCTCCTTCTCCTCGCTTTGCATCACTGTTTAGAAGATTAAATCGTATTGCTAAGAGCCATGGTTTAACTGATGAATTTGATATTACTCTTGAAACAACTCATCATGGTCCCTTTCTAATGACTCCTTCACTATTTATTGAAATAGGGTCTACTCCTGAGCATTGGGGTAGAGAAGATGCAGCAAATGTATGGGCTGACGTTCTTAGTGAAGAATTAGGGTTAGAATCAACTATTTCGATTTCTCAAAGTAATGAAGTGGTAATGGTTGGTATTGGCGGAGGACATTATGCTCCCCGCCACAGAAATGTTTTGTTAGAAACAAATGCATTAACAGGCCATTTGTTGGCTAATTATTCATTGACTATGCACCGTCCTGAAGGAAACTGGGACCCACTTTCTGATAGATTACCTGAAGGACCATGGATGAATTCAATCGATGTTGCAATTAAACAGACATGTGAATCTTTTCCGAATCAAAAAGTGGTTGCACATCTAGATCGAAAGTCGTTTAAAGGATGGCAGAGGCAATCAATTAAGAGATATTTAGAGTCAATGAATATCGAAATTTTTCGACTTGCAGACTTTGTAAATTTTGAATCTTGAATCGGTAATCGTCATAGCCTTACTCTCCTACACCGGCTTATGGGGATACTTGGGCGAGTAGTCGTAACCGTCCTTCCGATAATGCCTAAATTCATTGTTGGTTGGGTTTCTCGTCGCTATCATGCAGGTATCGATTTAGACTCTGCTCTTGAAACAATGAATCGTCTTTCAAAAGAAGGTGCATGTTTTACTGTTGATGTTCTTGGTGAAGAGATAACAACAATGGAGGAAGCCCAATTTTTTATTGATGAATACGATCGTGTTCTAGATAGTATTGTTGCTGAGAAAATTGATGCTAATTTATCTATTAAGCCTACAGCCTTTGGATTATTGATAGATCCTATTGCTGCTGAAAAATCAATGAAAAATCTTCTTCATAAAGCGGCCTCTCATGATATTTTTGTGCGTTTAGATATGGAAGACCACAGGGTTACTCAAAGAACAATTGATTTGGTATTAAGCCTCCATCAAATAGGGCTGAAGAATGTCGGAACAGTACTGCAAGGTAGGTTGTTTAGGACTCTTGATGATATTGAACATTTGACTGAAAAATTGGGGGGATATGCGGATCATAGGATTTGTAAAGGGATTTACTTGGAATCTGCAAACATCGCTCATACTGAAAAAAAATCCATTACTAAGGCAACCAATGAAGCAATTGATGCAATGTTGGAGTCAGGTGCTTACACGGCTATCGCGTCCCACGATAATGCAGTAATCGAACATTCGATTTCATCTTTAAAAAGAATGGGTATGGGTCCAAATATTTCAGATCCTAGATCTAATGCTGGTGCCCTAAGAATTGGTAAAGGTCCCGGATACGAATTTCAGATGTTATTGGGGGTTCGTGGAGACATTCGTAGAAAACTGGCAAAACAAGGTCACAGAACTCGAATATATCTCCCATATGGGTCAAAGTGGTATGAGTACGGCGTACGGAGATTGCGTGAAAATCCAGATGTTGCTTGGCATATCACCAAAGCTCTTCTGATGCCCTGGTCAAATCGTAGATAATCAATCTCTTCGGAATCTTCGTCGAGGATCTGGAGGCGGATGTAAGTATATTCTACGGATTTGTGAGGCTTCTCTTCTTCCAGTGAGAGTTCGTCCACGGCCAGTATGGATTGCTCGAATTCTCCATTTACTTCCCTCAAATTCAATGATAGAGCCACACACAAAAATTTCTTCCGGATCACACTCTTTCACCGCGTTTTTACTCTCTTCACCTTCTGTCATTGTAATCTTGATCCGGACTAAATCGCATCTTACTGCCCATGCTGAAACTACATTGTTAGGTTCAGCAGATTGTACTGATTGTTCTTGTTTCAAATGAAGTTGAGTGACTCTCCATAATTTATCACCATGGTCAAATACATCATTAACATAGATAGTTTCATCTTCATCGACTTCAATTTCTTCAAAGATACTATGAGGTCCGTCTGAAAGAGTGAATTTAATTCGAACTTCTTTAGGTGGTCTAATTTCAAGTAAGTAGATGTGACTACATCCTTCACATCGAACCTTATAATCGGTGCCACCGCCTTTGTTTTTTTCAGAAAGTATTTCATGAATTTGCCAAGTTGCACAATCGGGACATAATTCAATGTGAACTAAATCCTCCTCTGCATCATCATTTGTCTCATCCATAACTGCCCCCCATCGCACTTCTGCTTTATGCCTGTTGATGACGAAATTCAAAGCAGTTGGGTGAGAGGGGTATTTATGGATGGGGGCGGTTTACCTCAGTTCTCTCATGAGGATATCATGACTGCACTGCTTTCTGAATCTCAAGATAGAGACCAAGAAGAGCCTGAAATCGCAGCCAATATCACTCAACAGATGCTGCACATGGAGTTAGATCCTCTTCCTAGATCTATGAGGTCAAGATTTAGAGACATTGTTGAACGTTTATCTCCAAATAGATTAATTGAAGTTGGAGCAGGCATAGGTCATCTAAGTGCTTGGTTTCATGATATTTGGGTTGATTC
>MDTB01233530.1_pt1 | contig 14976 bp, 14 predicted proteins | sample 811161 | NCBI WGS metagenome assembly MDTB01 (sample SAMN05326650, study PRJNA326480) | marine metagenome | isolation source: seawater | place: Mediterranean Sea | collected 2009
AGTGAAATATTATTCCATGGAGATATTTTTTTAATAGAAAAGTTATATTGTTTTTTGATGAAAAAAAGGTTAGTTTTCGTATTTATCATAAAAAAATAATAAATTAAAAAAAGCTATGATTATAGGGAGAGTTATTTTGACGAATTATCGGTCCACTTCATTGTTTCTTATCTTATTCATGACAGCTCTACTGAGTCCAGGAGCTGTGACTGCTCAAGCCTCGTTAGATTTTAATTGGAATGAAATAAATGAGGAGGCTTTGGGATATTTTAGAGATCTTATAGCTATCAATACTACAAATCCACCTGGTAATGAGACAGAATTAGCTAATTATTTAAAAAATATCTTTGATAGAGAGGATGTTGAGTCGTCACTTTATTTTTTAGACCCTGAAAGAGCTAATCTTGTAGCAAGGATTAATGGTAATGGCTCAAAAAAACCTATATTAATAATGGAGCATTCAGACGTAGTTGGAGTCCAGGCTGAAAATTGGGATACCGATCCATTTGTGGCTACTGAGAGAGATGGCTATATATATGGAAGGGGAACTTTAGATGATAAAGATAGTATTACTGCTGCTTTGATGGTTATGCTTTTATTAAAGAGAAACAATATAGAACTTGATAGAGATATTATTTTTTTGGCTGAATCTGGTGAAGAGGGCACAACTAAATTTGGCGTTGATTATATGGTTGAGAATCACTGGGACAAGATTGAATCTGAGTTTTGTTTAGCAGAAGGAGGAGGAGCTGTTTCTATTGATGGAGAAGTGAAATATGTTTCTATAACTACCACTGAAAAATTTCCCATGAGAATTAAGCTTGTTTCTAACGGCGAAGCATCTCACGGTTCTAGACCATCGAAAGATAATGCTATTCTAATTTTGTCACAAGCATTAGCAAAAATAGGTGCATGGCGATCGCCTATGCGACTGAATGATACTACAAGAGCTTATTTTGAGCGTTTAGCTACTATAGCACCTCCTGATCAAGCTGAATGGTATAGAAAGATATTAGATGTAGATACCGAAAATGAGGCTCAAAATTATTTCGAAATGAATGAGCCAATTCACTTTTCTATTTTAAGGACCTCAATAGCTCCTACCATTGTTAGTGGTGGATTCAGGAGAAATGTTGTGCCATCAACAGCAGAAGCAACTATTGATATAAGGGGGTTGCCAGATGAATCACCAGAAGATTTTTATAAGATCATAGAAAGCTTGATAGATGATGACAGGGTCGAGTTAATCCCTGAAGGAGTCTATAGGCCTGCAAGTCCTCCCTCTAGCATAGAAAATGAGATGTTTCAGTCGCTAGAGCGAACTGTTGAAAAGATGTACCCTAGCGCTGTAACTCTTCCTACTATGATGACTGGAGCTACAGATATGGCTCAAATAAGGAATATGGGAGTTGATTGTTATGGTTTCGGTCCTCTAAGGACACAGAGTGATATAAATGGTCCAGGTGGAGCCCATGGTGACAATGAAAGAATATTGAAAGATTCGATACTTGGGCTTGTTCAATTTCTTTGGTATACGATAATCGATATTTCTTTATAAAAATATATAAATTAAACAATTAATAATATTCTATAAAATACTGATATATATATATTAGGATCTTTATAAAATTATTTACTCATTGGACCGCCATTTTCTTCCCAATTGCCTATAGCCCCTACGTTTGAAACATTTGTATAACCCATGTCTACAAGAGTTTTTCCTGTTAATGCTGCCTGTCCCCCAGCACCACAAACCAGAATTATTTCAGAGTCTTTTTTAAGAGCTTCATTATAAAGACCTGTCGCCTCATCTGCTACAAACTCAATTAAGCCTCTTTGGATTTTGAGCGAATCAGTGATGCTGCCAGTTTTTGCAATATCTCCACTATCCCTTACATCAATAAAAATAGCAGATTTTACTTTATGTTTTTCAATAGCCTCATTTATATCAATTTTTTTAACTACTGCATTTGCTTCATCAAGATAATCTTTAGCTGTTTTCATTTTTTCTCCATTTAATGTGATTACTATAAACTGTTATATATATTTAAGTAATTAAGCTTAATACCTAATTTCATATTCCATATAAAAAATAATAAAATATTATATCGATGTTTATGGTTTTCGAATAGACATTTTTTTTAATTCATAGATATTATAAATATTCCAAAAATTTTAATATTAGGCATACAATGTAATATTATGTTTACTATACTTTTAAAGTTACACAGATATTTAGGTATTTTATTAAGCTCAGTAATAGCTCTTTGGTGTGCGTCAGGGATTGTGATGATGTATCAACAATATCCAACGCTAACTGATAATGAGAAGGTGAGTAGTTTAACAACATTAGACTTTACTAACTGTTGCGTAGATCTTGAGACATTAAATCTTGATTATGATGGAGACTATATAGAGATTGAAATGCTTTCTGGTAATCCCATTATGAGATTCAGTAGTTTTTACGATGAATTTACAGTTAGTCTTGTAGATGGTACTTTTATTAATGAAATTAATAATGAACAGGCTTTGAGTGTTGTAACAAATTATTTATATAATAATAATATAAATTTTAATATATCTAATATTACTTCAGAGCTCATAAATAGCGATCAATGGACAATTTATGGTACATCAGTAAGAAAGCCTCCATACGCTCGGTATGAGATTAACAATAAAGAGAAAACTCATCTATATGTATCCCTAATAACTGGTGAGCTAGCACAGGTTACTGATAGAAGAGAACGTATCTTCGCAACTTTAGGTCCAGTAATACACTGGATTTATCCAAAAGCTATTAGGGATAATCCTTCATTATGGTCAAAGATAATTATTTCATTAACAATTTTAAGTTCTTTTTTATGTTTTTTTGGAATTTATATTGGTATTAAGAAAATTAAACTAATATCAGGTGTAAATATAAATAGATGTAAGAATATCAATTATATCCATCACATAAGCGGATTGTTTTTAGGGGTATTGTTGCTATGCTGGATTATAAGTGGCCTTTTATCGATCAATCCTTTTGGTGTTCTTGAGGGCAGAAGCTTTCATCAGGAATATTATTTAAACTCAGAAAGCGGTCTAAGTATGGGAAATATTAGTATGCTTATTGAATCACTAAATGATAAAGGCATACCAGAGAAAGCTGTTAAGATTTATGCATCAAAAGTAAATAACACTCCCTATGCTATATCTATATCGGGTAATTTAGAGAAAGATAGATTAGATATAGTGTCATTAGAAAAATCTGATTTAGCAATTGAGGATCTTAAGATAGTTGGTGCTAATTTAAGAGATGATGCTGGTATTATAGAACAAGGGTGGCTATCAGAGGGAGATTCCTATTACTATAGCCATCATAATGATAGACCCTTTCCTACTTATAAAATTGAATATTCAGATGGTGAGATTATTTATCTAAATAATCTAACAGCTAAAATTAATCTAATTATTGATAGTAATCGTAAGTTATATAGATGGCTATTTGCAGGTGTACATAGATTTGATTTTTTTAAAGAGGTTAGAAAAAGACCTTTTTGGGATATTATTATGCTTTCAATACAGCTGAGTTTGTTATTATTTGCCTTTACTGGACTAATTTTGGGTTTTAAATCACTAAGAAATATAATTAAAAGACTAGTAAGAAAAATATTTAAATTCAATCAACGCTAAAGGAGCATTAGTATGTATAAAGTTTCAGATATCTCTTTATTAATTAAAAATTTTAGTATTACTATTTTTTTTATTATTTCATCTATTTTTATTTATAGTCTTATTGGCACATCAAATGATTTAAGCTCTTCAGTTAGAACTTATTTAGCAGATCAGTCAAATTTACAAAGACAAATCATAGATGATACAACTAATGTTTTCGATACCTATACCGAGGTTTCTATGATGATTGCAGCTAGGGCACTAGAGACTGAATATATTATAGAACCTTCTACAGCAGATGAAATAGTTAATGATTCTCTGGAGATCATGCAAGATGGAAATCCAAGATTATATAGATTGATTAAAGAGTTGAATGATTATTATATTGATTTCTTAAGATAATTAATAATCTATTAATTTTCCATCCCAAGCATAGAAAAGCCCAGAATCATCCTCATTCAAGTTGTCGATAACTTTAATAAGCTTTCTAGCAGCATAGTCAGCTTCAAATAGAGAGCCTTCAGGAACATTCTTTTGATAGGGCTTAGATAATTCTGAATTAACTGTTCCTGGATGTAAGATTGAAATTATACATTTAGGTATTTTTCTTTTTACCTCAATAGAAATATTTTTTAGAAGCATGTTTAGGGCAGCTTTTGATGTACGGTATGATGTCCATCCACCAAGCCGATTATCTTTAATAGAGCCAACTCTTGCTGATAGAACTGCAAAAATAGATTTTCTTTTAGGATTTAGTAATGGAATAAAATATTTTGCAATTAATAGTGGACCAACTGCATTAATAGAAAAGACTTTCTTTATTGAATCTGACTTTGTTTGTGATATATTTTTTTCAGGAGAAATATTTAGATTGTGAAGAATGCCAGTAGCGACAATGATTATATCAATTGATTTTTTTGTAGAAATTAACTCTGAAGCTTTAATAACTGAATCTTCATCTTCTATATCAATTCTATAAGTAAGGATTTTATTAGATGTAATATCTATATTATTTCTTGAAAAAGCATAAATTTTTTTTACTTTAGACTCATCGTTAAAAGCCTTTAAGAAGGCGCCTCCAATTCCACCAGAAGCACCTATAATACAAACTTCTAAATCACTCTCAAAAGAATCTAGGCATGCCATCTTTATAATCTAACATTCACAGCAATTAATTGTAAATAAAACCATTGTTTTTTGTAAACTTTATTATAATTAAGTATATTGATATTTGAATATCTATTTTGATAAAATTTTTATTTATAGTTTTTTAATTAATGAAAAGGAGAGACTCATGAAGCTAGTCTTAATATTTATAAGTTTGGTAATTTCTACAACAATTCTAGCCCAAGAATCTACAATAGGAGAAAACTTTATAAGATTAGTTGATCCATTAGATGAGCCTGAATTTTATTGTATTGATCTTGCTGGTTGGGGGGAGAGAATACAATTGAATGATCCATTACAGACTCATACTTGTAAAAATAGAAATGCTGATGATCAAGAGTTTTATTTAGATGAAAGTCGAATAAAAGCTTCGCAATATGAGGTTTGCCTTCAGGCAGTTGGTTCCGGTAATATTACTTTGCCTGGGTCATCTTTAATTGCCCGTCCTTGCTCAGATAGTAATGTTTTACAAAATATTGAGCTTAATAATTCTGGGCAAATAAAATTAAAAGATACAAAACTTTGCATAAGCGCTGGAACAGTTTCTGCAGCGGCTAATGGGCCTAGCCATGTTTGGAGAACTTTAACATTTGTTGACTGTGATATTGCAGACCCATCTCTGTCTACTTGGCAATTGGGCTTATAGTATTAATCAATTTATCTTAAAGGAGCTATTTGATCATGTATAAATATCTTTTCCCTGCTATTTTTTTTATTTTTTTAAATGCTTCTGTACATTCACAGCAGCTCATTCCACTTTTACCTGATAATGAGAATATTTTATTAACAGTTTTTTTAAAACATGATCAAGATATGAATAATATTCAACGCCGTGAATTATTAGAAGAGTCAGGCTGGAGAGATATTTTTCCACCTGATGGTGTTGAGGTTGTTAATCATTATGTAATGATGGGAATAGGCCAGGTTATAGTTTTACGAATGCCGCCAGATCTATTAAGGAGAACTAATGTGGCAATAGAACGCGGGGCCTGGGGTGCTTATCAAACAGAATTTTATATTACCTATGATTTAATTGAAGCAAATAATCTTTCTCAATGAATATAATTTTAAATAGCCTATTCATAAAGATGTTTAGAAGTTTTAATATATTCATTTTAGCCATTTTTATATCTTCTTGTGGCGGTGGTGGAAGTAGTAGTTTTTCTCTCAATAATAATACAAGTACTGATGATAGCTCTACTAATAATATAGTTATAAGCTTACAGTCTTCTTTGTCTGAAGCTCCCTTTAGTTCAGAGGTTACTTTAACCTGGTCTTCAGAAAACACAACTAGGTGTGAAGCTTCTAATGGATGGTCAGGCCTGAAATCAATGTCTGGATCTGAAGTTATCCAAGTTAGTAGTAAATTAGGAGCAAACACTTACTCACTAACCTGCTTTAATGGTACTAATTCGCGAATATCAACTTCAACTATTAACTCTAGGAACCTAAATCAGTCTGAGGCTTTCCATTTCTTAAACCAAGCAACTTTTGGAGCAACAGAGTCTGAAGCTAATTCTTTATCATCAATCGATCTCGATTCTTGGATAGAGGGACAATTTTTGATAACCCCATCCCTCTATGATCCAGTTCTGCTAGATAGGGAAAGTGCTATTGATTCATCTTTATCAAATTTCCAGCATCAACGTAGATTGCTAGAATTATTTAAAGGTTTATGGATAAAAAATGCTGTATTAGCAGAAGATCAGCTAAGACAAAGAGTCGCTTTTGCTCTATCAGAAATCTTTGTAATTTCTATGCTTGATCCAGATTTAAATTTGAGGGCACATTTAATCTCTGATTACTATGATGTGTTGGTTAGTTCTGCGTTCGGTAATTATCGAGATTTAATGGAGGCGGTTACTCTCCATCCTGCTATGGGCTTATATCTTGATCATTTAAGTAATGAAAAGCCTAATGTTTCAAAGAATATTCGCCCAGATGAAAATTATGCTAGAGAATTATTACAGCTTTTTACAATTGGGCTGGTTGATTTAAATATTGATGGTACTGTTCAGCGTGATTCTGAAGGGGTTCCACTGCAAAGTATAGATCAGTCCATAATTGAAGGGTTTGCCCATGTTTTCACAGGTTGGCATTTTGATCAATCAAGCTGGAATGGAGCCAATAATCTACTTAATGATGGCGCTAAAAAAAATTCTTTTAGGGATATTAAGCCTATGAAGCCCTATAATAATTACCATGATAAGGGCGAAAAAAAATTATTAAATGGCACTGTATTATCGGCTGGTAATAGCGCTTCTGGTGATCTTAAGAGCGCTTTAGATAATATTTATGCACATCCTAATCTTGCCCCATTTGTGTCTTATAGGCTTATTCAGCGGTTGGTCAAAAGTAATCCAAGTAAAGAATATGTGGGTAGAGTTGCAAATATATTTAATGATAACGGAAGTGGCATCAAGGGTGACCTTAAAGCAGTGATTAAGGCAATATTACTTGATCAAGAAGCTAGAACAATTATTGGATCTGATCTAACTGCAGGAAAACTTAAAGAGCCAATTTTGCGTGCTACTCAATTATGGCGGGCTTATGGATTAAAAAACCATGAATTTGATAATACTGGTAAAGGCGGCTATATTTTCAGAGGTTTTTACGGTAATAGAGATATCCTAGACGTATTTGGTCAGGGCCCTCTTCAGTCCCCTTCAGTTTTTAATTTCTTTTCTCCATTTTATTCGCCACCAGGGGAAATTTCAAATAACTCTCTGGTTGCTCCTGAATTAGAAATAGCTACTGAGTATCAGAATACCAATATATTAAATTTCTTCTGGAAGCAGACTTTTGATTACAATAATCAAAAGACTATTAGCGATATAGAGGTAAATTATGGTGGAGATAAGATTATTTCAAGCTTAGCAGATTTTGCTATTAACATAGATGAAGAGGTAGCTCTTGCGAGTGATACAACATCATTGATTAATAGGGTCGCTGCAAAGCTATTAGGCGGAAATATTTCAGATGATCTAAGAAACTCTATAAAAAATGTTATTGATCAATCGATATATACTGATGAACCAGCTAATCAAGCATCAATAGCTATATATTTAATCGTTACCTCACCTGAGTTTACTGTGCAAGGATGATAAATGGATAAATTTAATCGCAGAGATTTTATAAAAGGCCTTGGTATAGGCTCTATGTTAGTAAGTAATTCCGAATTAGCTATTGCTAATATGCTGCCAATGTCTGGTAGCTTCTCAGATTTTAAAGCACTTGTTTGTATTTTTTTATTTGGCGGAAATGACTCATTTAATATGCTCATTCCTAGAAGTACTGCTGAATATAATATATATAAAAGCTCTAGACAGAATATGGCTATAGATAAGCCTGATTTATTATCAATTAATTCTTTAAGCCCTGATGGCTCACAATATGGATTGCATCCATCAATGAGTAACCTTCAATCTCTTTTTGAATCTGGTGCAGCTTCTTTTGTTGCTAACGTTGGTCCCTTGATTGAGCCTACAACAAAAAACCAATACAAGAATAGTTCAACTAAATTACCCCCTCAATTATTTTCTCATAATGATCAGCAAAATCAGTGGCAGACATTAAGGGGAAGAGATATGTTGTCAACAGGCTGGGCTGGAAGGGCAGCTGATCTTCTAAAGGATAACATTACTAACCAAGCTATGAGCATTAATCTTTCTCTACGATCAAAACCTATACTACAAGTTGGTAATACTACGGTCCCTTATGTAATGGGTAACAACGGCCCCTTAAATATATTTAAAGAGAGTGATAGCCAAAAGTTAGCATTTGAAGAAATATTAGATATAGCAAAATCTAATTTATATGAGAAAGCTTTTATTGATGTCCAAAAGAGCACAGTATTAAATATAGATGCTATTAGTACAGCTTTAGATAATGCACCAACTTTATCTGCAAGCTTTCCTAACTCTTCATTAGGAAAACAATTAAAAACAGTAGCTAAGTTAATTGGTTCTAGAAATGACTTAGGCATGTCAAGACAGATATTTTTTGTTGCTACAGGAGGTTTTGATTCTCATAGTAATCAACAAACCTCTCAGCCTGCATTATTATCAAATGTTAGTGATTGCATGAGCAGTTTTTATGATGCTACTGTTGAATTAGGCGTTTCTAATAGTGTTACTTCATTTACTCAGTCTGATTTTGGTAGGACTTTAAGCTCAAATGGTAATGGCACTGATCATGCATGGGGCAGTGTTCAGATTATATCTGGAGGTGCTATTGATGGGCGTAAAATATTTGGTACATACCCAACTTTAGAGATTCGTGGACCCGATGATGCATCAGATGGTGGCAGAATGATCCCTACAACCTCATCCGATCAATATGCAGCTACACTGGCAAGGTGGCTTGGAGTATCAGATAATGATTTAATTAAGATAGCGCCGAGTATTAATAATTTTTCAGTTAAGGACTTAGGTTTTTTAGTGTAAAGTGTACTATATGTTTTTACTTTGGCCGTTAAGATTTTTTTTGATCACGCATTTGATATTTTTTTTATATGGATGTGGTGGTGGCGGTGGTACAAGTGGAACAACTTCAACGCCTGCTGCTACACCAATAGATGATGCCAATGTAGAGTCAAATCAAGATTCTCTTAAAGTCGCTGAAGCGATTAGGGATGCGGCAGAGTTAGAAGATGTGAACGCTATAGCTCAGCAAGAAGAATTACAGAAATTTGGTACCGGCGTCTTTGGTCAAAGCACTTTAAAATAAGCCAATCATGAATCATTATTTCTTAATTATTTATTTAACTTTTATCTTTAATGCTTCTATTGCTAAAGCTAATGATTATGTTTGGGGTGAAGAGTTTAAAGAAGGGGATATAATTTCAGCTGCTATTTTTAATCAGATATTCAGTACTTTAGAAAAAGTAAATCGTACCCCTGTTGATGCTGACTTAGTTGGGACTTGGAGTTGTGATGCTGTTCATTCACAGACTGGTTTAGATACAACAGGTTGGACAGCAAATGACTTTTTATTAGTGCTAAATAGTTCTCAGTTAACAATGACAGCATCTTCTCAATCAACAAGCTTAAGCCAGTCGTATTCGTTTAGTACCTCAAATCCATCGCCTTTCATTAGATTGGGCACTAATGCAGCATCTTCTGGAACTTATATTTTGTTTAATGGTATGTTACTTATGAAGGGTATTATGACTGCCACAGCAGTATCTAAGTTTAAAGTAGATATAGTCAGTGATGATCGGTTTATCCTTACCCCTATGAGTGATGGCGGTAATTATCCAGACTTGATTATGTGTGACTCTGCCATTGCTGTTCCTGCTGCACCTGTATCTACTACAGCAAGCAATAATCAAACTTCGGTCAATATTACATGGGTAGATCAAAGTTCGGATGAAACTGGCTTTAAGGTTTACCGAAGATTATCTTCAGAAACGGAAGCCACAGAGCTTGCTACAGCAATTAATGCAAGTCCTTATGTGGATAGTAGTCTAACTGAGGGCCAAACTGCTTATTATAGTGTGTCGGCATATAACTCAAATGGTGAATCTAAGAAATCTAGAGTTGCTAGCGTTACCTTGGATGCAACGGGCCCTACAGTTATTTCTCATACGCCTTTGTCAAACCAAACAGGTATATCAAGGTCTGAATACACTGTTCTTAGCATAACATTTTCAGAGCCTATAGTTGTAGTTTGCCCTTCTAACCCAAATGCAACAAATTCATGCCTTGATACTCCGATAGCAGTTACACAACTTGGGAATAGTGGAACATCATATGCAGGCCTAAACCTTTTTCCTAAGACAGGAACATCATTTTCAGGTAGTACGACTGCCATGCCTAGCAATTATGAGCCTAATGACGTGGTTACAGTGACAGTTAATAGTGAGTGGATTAAAGATGCTAATGGCGTTCCAATGGAAGCTGACTATTCTTTTACTTATACAGTAGCGCCATGATTTTTTATAATTATTTTAGTTTTTAATAACTAAATATTTTTCTATTAGGTTATTTATTTCTTCAGTACTAGGATTATCAAGATTATTATTCATATATATATCTGAAAATTTTATCATTTCTAGAAATAGAGGGTTATCGTATTTTTCATTTTCAATTGTTATTCTATTGTTATCATCAAGGATATTTTTCCATTCTGATCGAACAATAGACCATAGTTCATTTGTATTTTGCCAATAGATATCACCTTTACTCCAATCATGATCAATAATTCTTTCGTAGCGAGCTATACCAGATTCTTTTGCAACAATAGGAGCAGATAAACTTATTTCTCCTATATTATCTAATTTACTTTTCAGATTATTCTCTTCTTGGACCCAACCATATGGAGTAATTATATGTCTATTTGTACCAATCAAAACATCATAATCATCTCTAATACTAAACTCTCTTCTAGGAAGTGGACGCCATGTTTCTGAGCTTAGCCAGTTTGAGTAATTTCCATTATGCTTCCATTCCCCTATAGATTGATATCTTGGAGAATCATCAACTTGATAAACAGATTGAGACCATTTATTTTTAACTTCATTATTTGACAATATCCTTTTTTGCCAGGTATTAAATCCACGATATTCATTTATAGAAGTATCTTCATAGTGCCAGTCTTGCCTCCAATGCTTAACTACAACAGGCTCAGTTATTTCTTCATTATCGAAAAACATTACTAATATATGTTGTAGGCTAATAAAGTCATTTCTATCTTCTAATAAGTATACAAACTCTGTTCCCCAAGATTGGTAAGGCCTACTTGGAGAGTATGATTCAACAAATCCCATTGTCTCTATGAAATCAAAGCTTACACGATATGGGCCTTGCATCGCCAAAATGGCTAAACGGTCACGCTCGAAATTTGTTACATCCTCTTTCTGGAGCTCATGCCAGTTATTACTAATATCTAAATCTAATGTAACTGCATCACCTTGCGTTGTTCCACCTCTTGGTTTCATAATATCATCACTCATATAAGGCCATGAGAATGTATATTGACTGGAAGTGTTGTTCTCATTAGCGCTACAGATTAACGGAGATAAAATCATAAGGAGTAAAATATTTCTTATAGAGTGCATTTTTAATTTTTCTTTCTTCTGAATAAAGGAACTATTAGTCTTCTATAAGCTAGGGCAAATCCTGTATAAAAAAGAACACAAGCAGCTAAAGAACCAATACCAGCAATTGTTTGTCCTATAAAGCCAAGTGACTCACCTGTATGCAGATAACGAATATAAGTTCTACTTCTTCTACCTAATGTAGCATCTGAAAATGTAACAACATCTTCAATGTCCCCGGTGTACCTATTAAATTCTAGATCAACTCTTTTAGTTGGCTCTCTACCTGACCCTGTATCAACTCTAATATTTACTATTTCTGAGGCTTCATCAGGAGGCGAGAGTGTAATACGATTCCACTCTTCATTATAATCGAATGATTTTTGCAATAAATCCTCAATAGTTAAGATATTTTCTGGTATTAATTGTTCTGCTAAAATTTCTTGATTATTTTCACTTCCTCGAGATGGCGGATTTTCGCCATAAACTCTATAAACTAAATCGCTAGCCCATGGATATGAAAAAACTAAAGCTGTAGATGCCATTATAAAAAGAGGAATTAAAAACCAAAAACCAAGTACATGATGCCAATTGTAATCTCTTGCTTTAGATGTAGGATTACTTTTTAGGAAAAGTATTTTTGGGCGAATAGTTATCCATTTCCAGACAGATGGAAGCCATAAGTATAATCCTGAAATAATAATGAATATAAAAATTAGATTAGACACACCTATGATCGACCTTCCAATAGATCTTGATTCTCCCTCTAGTGCAAACCATCTATGAAAGGCTCTATTCCAGGAGAAGAATGCTCTTGTTTTGACTGCACCTTTTCCAATAATTTCACCAGTATATGGATTCATAAGTACCGGTGCAGACATGCCTCTTTGTATGTAAACAGGCGCTCTTCTATCATTTATAAAAGTTAAACTAGCGCCACCTGGGACTTCATTTTCAGCTCTTAATATCAAATCATCAGCAGTAAGTCTATTACCTTCTTCTTCACTATAGAATGCCTTTTCAGCATACGTTATGAGTTGATGTTCATATGTTAGTATTACCGCTGTAACTGACATTGTAAGGATTACAATTCCAGTTAATATTCCTGCAACTAGGTGTGTCCAAAAAATAATTTTTCTAATCATGCATGTATTATTACTTAATAAGAGATAATTTCTAACTGAGAATAATAATCATTAAGAATATAAATACAAGCTAATTATTGAGAAATATCTTCGAGTCTTTTATTCGAAGTTTCAATCATAAATAAACTAGCAACTACTCCCATTAGTGCTGTAGATGCAAACATAAAAAATACAGCCACAATGCCTTGTGCTGTAGCCATGAAGCCCACTACCGTAGGCGCTACAGCGGAAGCCAGTCTAAGCCAAGAGGTAGCTAGCCCAGTTCCAATAGCCCTTATGCGTGTTGGGTAAACCTCAGGCGTATAAAGATAAAGCACAGAGTTAGTAGAGCCAATAATCCCATAGCTTAATGTTCCAAATATTAACAAATAGGTAACATTTGAGGCTCCAGAAGCACCTAAAATAATAAGACATATTGCTCCAAGGATAAATGAAGCTGTGACCCAGCGTTTACGTCCAATTTTATCTATAACAAAAGCACAAACAAGTAAAAAACATACTTGTGCGATATTAGTAAAAGATGCATATCTTAGTGATTGCTGAAGCTCTAAATCATAGAAGGTATTATAAAGCGTAGGCATCCAATTATTTAGGCCATTGGTAGTAAAGTAAGCGCTAATCCAAAGACCCCATATTGCAAGCGTCTTAAATCTAAAATTAGTTGATAGCAATTCTTTCCAAGAGGTATAAGCAATTACTTTAGCTTTAGGAGGTTGTATAGAAGATATCTCAAGATTAGGATTAATTCTTTTTGGTGTACTAGCCTCAAGCTCCTCAATTATATCTTCTGCTTTTCTATAATGTCCTTTTTCTAATAACCATCTAGGCGACTCAGGAAGAAACCATATTAGACAAGCTACAATTAGTCCAGGTAATACACCAATTAAAAACATCCATTGCCAACCAAACATAGGAACAACTATTGCACCTATTTGACCACTTACCATTAGGCCAACAGGAAATATCATTTCATAAAGTAGAAAAAATCTTCCTCTTCCATGAGCAGGAGACAACTCGTTTATGTAGGTAGCAGCAACTGGCATGTAGCCTCCAAGACCAATGCCCTGAATAAATCTCATTATGAGTAATACATTAAACTGCCCAGCAAAGGCACAAAATAGTGCCATAATTGACATAATAAATACGGCAGCTGTTGCACCTTTCGTTCTTCCAAACCTTTCTGCGAAGGAGCTAAAAAAAATTGCTCCAATGACCTGACCAAAATAACTTGCTGAAATTAGTATACCTATTTCTGTTAATGAGATATCCCATAGTATTCTTAAGACTGGGAGAGTAAAGGCTAAAGCTAGTGCATCAAAAGCATCAAAGAATGTTGCTGTTCCCATGACAATCCTTGCTTTGGTATGCCAACGACTGAATGGAACATTCTCCATTCTGGCCATAAGCCTTGCTTTTAATAGTCTATTGTTAGTCATAGTTATTTATTAAGCGTCATTTATCGGTAGAAAAACAGTAAAATAATCCAACGCTTCCATGACTTACCAGATCCGATTGACTACAACCGCTAGTTGTATTTGCAGAATTCCATGATGTATTACCATTGCCTATTCTATCTGAATGGCCAATTTGTGCATTGCCATTATTATTGCTTGTCCAATTATTGCAAGTTCTATCATCATTAATATTATAAGCTCTCCCATCAGTTTGAGATCCTGTAAGAATTCCGTGACGAGTAGGTAGAGGATCACCAATACCGTTAATAACTTCTCCATGCTCAGTAAGAATAAATTCCTTAGTCATATTACTACCTCGTTGCGCCTCTAGTAATGTATCACCATGAAATTGAGATTTTATGAGCGGTCTATTTAATCTTCTTCCGAGATAGTCTAACAATCTAGCTTTCGAATGATACCAAGGACCATCACCAATCCTATCTCTAGCATTTATAGCTGGCTTACCAGGCCTTGCTTGTGTACTTAAGTACGCAACCCATTTTTTATCACCAGC
>MDTB01026162.1_pt1 | contig 14975 bp, 11 predicted proteins | sample 811161 | NCBI WGS metagenome assembly MDTB01 (sample SAMN05326650, study PRJNA326480) | marine metagenome | isolation source: seawater | place: Mediterranean Sea | collected 2009
ATACAAGTAGCATGAGTACACCAACAATTGAGTATGCTGGTGGCTCTGTAACAGGTGGAATTAATATGTCATCAGGTACCTTGAAGTTAGGTACTGGTACAAATAGTTATACCGATTTAACTTTGCCGACTGTGACTGGTAGTTCTAACACTTTAGAGATTAATGCGACTGGTTCGAATGCTGTTGTTACGCTTAATTTAGCTGCATCTGCAGCTATACCTAGTAATTATAATGCAATTAAACTTGCAGCCGGTGCGCTTAATCTTACCGCGGCAGGAACCTTAGATATGAGTAGTATGTCTAGCCCTTCTTTGAGTTATTCTAGTGGAACTTTAGGTGGTAATATAAATGATGTTAACTTGCAGGGTGGTACGGTTCAACTTAATCATTCTACTATGCCTACAGTGCCTGTGTTAGCTAGTGCTGCTGTGACTGCTATTGCTGCTAATGCATCATTGCTTAACGCTTATGATGTGCAGAATATACAAGGTATGACCGGAGCAACTCTGACTCCAACAATATCATTTGGTACGGTTACGCTCTCTGGTGCTAGTACTGGTGTGAATATGAGTGGTCTGACAATTAATATGGCTAATATGACTTCTGGCACTAAGTTACTTAATATTACTGGTGATAGTACTTATATTACCAATTATCCCACATTACAAAATATGACAAACGCTGTGGTAACTCTAAATGCGTCTAATACTATTCCAACAATAACTAGTGGTACCAATGTTGGTTTACATATATCGGCTTCAAACTTTGCTAGTCTTATAGATCTTACACAGTTAAACAATTATGCTAACCTTGTTGTTAGTGGTACTATTGATGGTGCTACAGTGCGGGTTTCAGGAACTGGTAGTAATTTAGCAGTGGTCTCTGATGCCTCAGGTGCTATTAGTAATCTTGCTCTACAATTTGCCCCTACAACTGGTAGCCAGACTGTTATCCCGCTAACTACCAGTAATCTTAATGATAAGTATATAAAAATAGATTTTAGTGATAACTGCGTGGTAAGTCCTACCAGTGGGTGTACCACTATTAATTATACAACCAGTGCTATTGATACCAGCGCTATGGCGGTTAAAGAGCTGCAACTAAGTACAACTAATAACCTGACAGCTGTTGGCAATATTATAATGCAAGATGGTACTTTGAATGTGTTTAACGATGCTTCTGCGCCTAAGGTTTTGGCTGCACTCGATGCAGCTAATGCAACTACTGTAGTGTCTTATGGCAACGTGCTTAAGCTTACTGGCAACATGACAAATAGTTCTGTTAATATTCCTTATGGTAATCAGGCGGTAATATCTTCTATTGATCTTAGTGGTGGCTATACTATCACAAATGCTACACTTGCGATGAAGTCATCGGCTACCAGCTTGCCAAGTCTTGGTGGTACTACTAACACTTTATTACTAGATGGTTATAATAATAGTATAGATCTTACTGGAAATACTGAGTTTAATGCCGTAAAATTCAGTGGTGGTGATGCAGATATAAATCTTGGTGCTACCGCTTTAACCTTTACTGTTAATGCCAGTGCTAGTGGTAGCCCAGTGATAACAACCGCTAAAGATAGTTCAAATAATGTTGTCCAGCATACTTTGGCCGTTGCCAATGGTGCTTTGGCTGCTATTCCTCTGAGTTTTGGTCCTAGTGAAGCTTTTGCAACTATGCCTGATTTTAGTGCTGCTAGTGTTACTAATGCATTTGAAGGTGCAACTATTACGCTTGCTGAGGGTTATGCGAATGCCCAAGGTGTCAGTAATGTCTATCCTAACTTGGCAACATCTCTACAAAATACAGAGATTGGTAAAGGTAATACTCTTGTAATTAATGACACCACTGCGAAAGGCTTTTCTGGGGATATTACTCTGCCTACAGGTTTTTCAAATGTTGAGGTGAAAGCTGCTAGCCTTAATAATATAGCAACTGATACAACTGCTAACTATAGTGCGAGGACAGCATTTTCTTCTTTAACCTTATCTAACTTAGGGCCTAGCACTACTGTGGGTAATGTAACGCTAAATGCTGCAGGTACAGTTAGTTTAAGCGGTGATACGGTGGTTAATACAACAAGTTTAGGTTTGCTAACGGCGGCGAATGTTGATGGTAAAATAAGTATGGATTTTAATACTGCTGATGAGTATTTAGTAACAACAGCTGTATCTGGTAGTGGTACTTGGGCGTTTGAAGGCTATAATGCTCCTGCTGAGTGTATTAATGTTGGTAATGATGCTTCGGGTAATCCTATTAACTTTTGTGTATCTAAGTATGGCTCAAACTCACAAAAAGAGATTAAAGACGAGTTGCTAACAAGAAAGGTTCTCAGAGTTACACATATGTTTGATAGTATAAAGCCTGGACAGTTATATCCGCATTCAAGCTATGAAGAAAGAAGAGAAGGGCAAAATTCTTTACCTCATTATAATAATGTCGAGGTTGGGGTGGCTTATAGTTCAACTTATCAAGATTATGATTGGTTATTGGATATGGCCTATGAGAAATCACATACTGGTGGACTGTATAAGCGTAATCGCTATGATATGCTAGTTGGGCTGCGTAAAACTGTTATGCCTCGTACTGTGGCTGAAGGCTTTGCTCAGTTAAGCTATAATATCAATCATAGAAGTATGGCTAGTGTTAATGCTTCAGGTGAGGCTTCAGTAAGCGATACTGTTGGGCGCTATACTAGTATGTTATTTAGTACTTCGGTTAAGCATGAAGAGTATATCAATGATAAGGACTATAGAGTCTATGGTGCTCTACATATGTTTGGACAGTATATGCCTAGTTATAAAATGTGGCTGTATAATTGGAATTCCTACTTTCTGTCTGAGCTAATGCCAGAGGTGGGTGTTGATTTCACCAGTCATCTTCAGGAAATACCGCTGCACTTGCGCTTCTACACAGCTTATAATGCTATAATATCTGGTCTAGAGCAGAATTATACCATCGGCAGCTCTGCTGCTACTTATAGACAACGTAGCTTTGCTGGCTTAACTTCTGGTGGTTCTATTACCGCATTGGCTTATCCTAATACTGATGTGACGGCATTTGGTGATTATAGAACAGATAAATCCTATTCATTTGGTATGCGCATAACCTTGCATGCAAAACGTATTTTTGCATGGACGGATGAAGGCTTTTTTCAAGATAAGAAAGCAGAGATTTACTAGGGCTTTAGTATAGTAAATAATTTGTTTAAGTCTCGGTGCTCAGCAATAAAAATATGAAAGTGATCGCCTACTTTGTACTTTTGCTTTGCGGTAATGCTAATTGTCTGCTGCTGTCTAAGTAGACCAAAGCAAATACATTTGCCTTCTAGCTCCCAATCATCAAGTTTAGTGCCATCAAGATGCTGTGGCAGTATAAGCTCGACTATTATACCATGTTGGTGGTTTAGGTGCTGTATAGTCTGTATAGCGCCAGGTTGTGTGTGTCGGTTGATATGGTCTGTGAGTATGTTTTGTGATGAGATAATGCAATCTATGGGTGTATGCTCGATGACGGGTATGAGTCCTTGTTGATTTACTAAGGTAAGCACATAATTAACCCCGTGGTTACTTGCTTGTAGCGCACTTGCTAGGTTGTTCTCATCATCTTGGCTAAGTGCTATAAATACATCACATTCTGTAATGCCTTCCTCAACCAGTAGGTTGTCATCATTTATATTGCCATGAATAACGGTAATGTCTCGGTATAATGTCGCAATCTTTTCAGCTATTGCTAAGCTTGGTTCAATAAGTGTTATGGCGTATTTTGTATAAATATTGGCCAGTAGACAAATAGCGATATCACTGCCACCAGCTATCATTACCTCTTGATAAGGATTGTGCTTGCCGGTAATACTATAGGTTATGCTGTTATCTAGATGCTGTGCTTGCGCAATAATAATACTATCGTTCTCTTTAAATATTAGTTCTTTGTCTTCTTGTAGAATATTATCACGGTATACGCCAATTAATGTTGCCTGTTTATCTAAATGCTCAGTTAAACTGTTTAGTTTATTACCTAGTATTGCCGCATCGCTACTTAGTTTGATGCTAAGTACACAAAATTGCTCTGTGGAGCTGGTGATAACTTCTTCACAGTGCTGATGTTGTAGCATTTGTTGTAGCTTTAAACTGGTTAGGTGTGCTGCTGATAGGGTAACATGCTGTGTTGTACTGTTGTTATTAAATAGTGCTGAGCGCATAGGGTAGTAGTTGGAGCCAATATTGCATATTGATAAAGCGGTTTTATAACTTTGGCTAATGATTTGGCATGCGATAATATTTTTTTCTTCTTGTTGCATTAACGCAATCACCGTATCACATTCTTGTATTTGTGCATATTCCCATGCTTCTTGTTTAAGTGGGTTATCGTGTATTACCTGACAGTCAATAGATTTTTCGATGTTGGCCATTACCGTTGGATCTTCTCCTATAATGCGAACATCGTTAGCTTCAGCTAGTGTTTTACAGACGCTCATTGCATCAATAGTATCGCCAAGTATTAGTATTTGCATATAGCTACTTTAGTAAGTACCTACTAAGTATAGCCTGCTTTAGTATTTTTGCTTAATATCGATTATTTGCTATGGCTGCAAAGATGGCGGTTTCTTGTTCTTCAAACAGTTTATCAACCGCTTTACTGCCATTTATTAATATTACCACCGTTTTTGGACGTTGGCCCCTTGGGTTAATATAGCCTGCTCGGCCAATGACGCCTCTAATATAGCCGGTTTTATAGCATACTGGTAGATTACCCTCTTGCTCTAATGAAATGCAGTTAAGGCCGTCTAATAGGCTTCTGAGCTTAGGGTTGTGATAGATGTCTTGTAAGGCGCTGGCTAAGTGCTGCACTTGTATTCTATTATTTCTGGATACACCTGAGCCATCAGCAAAGCTAGCTTCTTCATCGACATGGTAGGCTGCTAGTGCTTTGTAAAATACTTGTTCACTATGTTCCCAGCTTGCTGGCTCTCCATAGGCAAGTGCAGCCATACGCTTAGCCAGTTGGTTGGCTATAAAATTAGATGACTTAATCAACATTTTATTTAGATAATGACTTAAAGGCTCGCTGTTTAGTTGATAATGCCAGATATTGTTCTTGTTGGGATGATAATGGCTTTTTAGCTTGGGGAAGGGGGCTGTTATATGATTACTTTTAATGAGTTTATTGGTTTGTTTTTGAAAGTACTTTGCGGGTGATGTGGTACTTAATGCTAGACGTTGTTGTTTTTTATTTGTTTTGGCCCAACAACCACCAAGAGTACGTTTTGTATGGTAGGGATAATGATCTACTCGCATGCCTTTACCGTAAAGGGTATGATGAATACTGGGTGTTTGCTCATCTTCACAATTATCTAAGATATTGATGTTGGACTGTAGAGCTTCGTTGCGTTCACTGATGATGTTGACTTTGTTATCACTTGGACGCAGGTGTACGTAGTAACAATTATTATCTAGGCTTAATGAAGACGCTTGGGCACAATAACAGTCATCTTGTTCTTCTGGGTAGGTGCCTGGTATATGTGTTCTATCATCAAAATGGCTGTGTATTAAAATGACATCGCCATTGATTTTATTTATACCTTGTTGCTTTAGCTTGCTAATAAGAGTGTTTAGTTTATCACTGTTAAGTGCTGGATCTCCAGTGCCTTTGATGACCACATCACCATGGAGTATTTTATCCTTTATATCCCCATAAACCCATATATCAGTTACGAAGGGGGACTGCTGATTAAGTTGTTTTTTAGCACTGACAGCGGTGAGTATTTTTTGGGTGCTGGCAGGCATCATATAATATTCAGGGTTTTTGCTGTATAGTACTTGGCCAGAGATAGTATCTTGTATAATAATGCTTACACTGGCTTTTTTTGTTAATGGTGTTATAAGTTCGCTTAGGCTGGCTTGTGCATAAGATGTAGACCATAAGCAGGAAAGAAAGATAAATATAAGCGCTTTTATCATAGCTGTGTTTGAGCATATAAAGTTTTTAGTATAATCATTTTGCCCAGTGGTGTATATAGGCACTGCTTGCTGGACAATTTTCCTTAGTTTTGCTAGCTTAAACTGAGTGCTAAAGGATTAAGTGTTGTCAGATACGGTAGATGAGAAAAAACGGCTTTTTTTGAAGCATACTACTGCTGTGGTAGGTTGTGCAGGCGTTGCTGGTGCGCTAACTCCTCTGGTTGGTTATTTGCAGCCAAGCCGTGATGCAAAAGCACAAGCCGCTCCAGTAAGAGTTGATGTCTCACAAATACCCGCTAATGGCCAAAAGACGGTGCTATGGCGTGGTAAGCCGGTATGGATTATTCATAGAACTTCTGAATCACTTGCGCATCTTGCTAATAATAATATCCTCAAGGATCCTAGTTCTACAGTTGAACAACAGCCTTATTATATTAAAAACCAATGGCGGTCGTTAAGGCCAGACTATCTAGTATTACTTGGGGTCTGTACCCACCTTGGTTGTGCACCTACCTATAGGCCTGAGCCAGGTAGTATTGACCAGCAATGGCCGGGTGGCTTTTATTGCTCATGCCATGGTTCTAAATTTGATTTAGCCGGAAGGGTGTATAAGAATATGCCTGCGCCTACTAATCTTGAGGTGCCACCACATTATTATGAAAGTGATACTATTTTGGTAGTAGGTGCTGATGGTCCGCAAGTATCTCAAGCGCAACACAGTGAAGATGATAACAAGGTGTTGTGATGACAATGTTTTTGTTATTATTCTTCGGTCTTATTGTCTTATATTATGTTTTAAAAATACCTTTAGGGATTTCAGCTTGGGTTGAGCAAAGGTTGCCAATAGGGGCCTTTCTGTATGAGCATCTTGCAAAATATCCGGCTCCTAAAAATCTTAACATGTGGTATGCTTTTGGTGCCTTAGCCCTGGTTTCAGCTGTGTTACAATATATTACGGGTATTTGGTTGGTAATGTATTATACCCCTACTGCTGAGGACGCTTTTGCTTCTGTGCAGGTGATTATGCGAGAAGTGCCCTATGGTTGGTTGATTCGTTATCTGCATGCAACCGGTGCTTCTATGTGGTTTTTGGTGATTTACTTGCATATATTTCGCTCGCTTCTGTATGGTTCTTATAAGGGGCCAAGAGAGTTGTTATGGTTAAGCGGTATTGTATTACTGTTTTTATTGATGGCTGAAGCCTATACGGGTTATGTTCTACCTTGGGGGCAGATGTCGTATTGGGCAAGTAAAGTAATTTTATCTTTATTTTCTACTATCCCATTTGTGGGTGATGATGTGGTGGTGTGGTTGCAGGGTAGTTATGAAGTCTCTAGTGCAACCTTACATAGGTTTTTTGCGTTTCATGTGGTGGGTTTTTCATTTTTATTATTAGGAATGATTGCTCTGCATATAGTACTTTTGCATGTCGCAGGCTCTAATAATCCTGATGGTGTTGATATACTCAAGGTTAAAGATAAACATGGTTGGCCAAGAGATGCTATTGGTTACTATCCTTACTTTGTACGTAAATATATCCCAGTAGTGATGTTGTATTTATTTGCTATCATGTTAGTGGTATTGTACTTTCCAACTGCTACAGGCTTAATTTTTGAGGCGGAAAACTTCCTAGAAGCTAATCCACTGGTTACCCCCTTGCATATTAGACCGGCTTGGTATTTATCCCCATATTATGCTATTTTGCGGGCCATTCCTGATAAGGGTATGGGGGCTTTATTTATGTTTTTGGCTATTGTACTGTGGGCTTTTTTACCGTGGCTTGACTATAGTCCTGCTAAATCAATGCGTTATCGTAGTGTTTGGGATAGGTTGTTGCTGGCTATGGTTATTATTGCTTTTATTACTTTGGGTATTTTAGGTAGTTTTCCTGCGGTGGGTATAAATCTTACCCTAGCTCGTTGGGCTACTGTAGCTTATTTTTCTTATTTTCTTTTATTGCCATTAGTGTCATCGTTAGGTGGGCATAAGCCAGTACCTAAGAGGATTCCCTGATGTGGTTGCTATGTATTTGTTTGTGGGTTATGCCTTTGTATGCAGCATCACCTGTGGTTTTATTAGAGAATGCTGAGGTTGATCTTCATGATAAACAAAGTATTCTACGTGGTGGCCATGCTTTTAAAACTCAGTGTCTTACTTGTCATGCGCTTACTTACTGGCGTTATGATGATGTTGCCGAGCAGCTAGGTATAACGCAAGAGATGATGCCGCAGTGGCCTAAGGATGCTTGGGGCGGTCATCCTCCTCCAGATTTAAGTTTGATTGCATTGGAGTTAGGTGTTAATCAGCTGTATACCTATTTAACGACCTATTTTGAAGATAGATCTAGGCCTACGGGTGCTAATAACCTTGCTTATCCAAATACCTCTATGCCTAATGTATTAGAGCATTTACAAGGTAAAGTGTATTTAAAGCCGGGACTTAATTTAGCAGTATTAGCCGCTACTGAGAAAAAACATTGGTACCAAGTGGTGGATTTTGGAAAAGCAGGCTCTATGCATCCAGAGGAGTTTGATCAATATTTACACGATATAGTTACTTTTTTAGCCTATGTTGCAGATCCATCTTTTGAGGAGCGAACTCAATTAGCGCCTTATGTGCTAGGGTATTTGCTATTTATGGTTGGTTTGAGCTATTGGTGGTTTTTACAGCAAAAGCAATCTAAATAACTGGCTTAAAATAAGAGCTGTCTTGGGCTGTTACTCTCTATGTTATTCGTGTTTTCACAGTTTTCTGTCTCTGAGGGGATAAATTTACCACTGGCATTTATCTTGCCAGTTTCGAAAAATCTACTGATACAATCAGCTGCTACTGTTTCACAATGTTCTAAAATTTTTTCATAACATTTGGTTTTTTTTCTGCGACCACGCATGCCTATTGAGACTGCGTCTTCGTAGGGTATGGTATGTATTTCTGTTATATTGAGCTCTTTTTTTATCTCACTTAATATGTCGTGTGTTTCTATACTTGTCATTTTATTTTGGTTAGATTTCATTCCTAAACCATTATAGCTAAGTATGCCAAAGGTTTTCGGATCAGTACTTTGGTAATTACAAGTGAATATAGCAAGATTTACGACGAGAGATCTTTTGCTGTCACATTTCATATGTAGTTTACTGAAGGCCTCAGCTGCTTTTATGATACTTGGGTTGTTTGTTGTATAGCTATCTAGATCAATAGTGTCTTCTTTTGTTTTATCAACAGGGGTGCATCTTTTGTAAAAGTTAAATGCTTTTGTGTCGTTGCTTGGATTGAGATAGGTTTTCGTTTGTGTTTTTTCACCAGTTTGGCCGACAAAAATCATAGACATGTTAGCTGCTCTGGTAGCTTGTCCACAACATTGAAGATTAGCGGTCTGGTAGTTTGCATTTTTATCTACTAGATATTTATCATTGCGATCGCAAAAGTCTTGATGTGTATTAATTGAGAAAAGCTGAAAAGGGTTTGCTTCAGTGTTCATATTTATGCCGGTAAGACCGTGTTGCTCATATTTTTTAAGAAAGTTTAGAAAGTTCTGATGAGCATTGTTTTTGTCGCTACTATACTGTTCTCTTGCATGTTTTTTAGTATATTTATGATGTCTATCAGCACTAAAGTCTTCATCTAATGGGTAGCCATTGTTTTGGCTTTTAACTTTTTTTAATTCATAGCCATTAGCTGGAATCTCCGTCGTTACTTTTGGGCATGGTGAGGCAAATAGATTTATTGCTGCCACACTTTGTGGTGTTGTTAATGTAGTTTCATTAATAGCTAAACTTTGCTCTGTTGCAGTGTTAGCATCAGGGCTGGCAGTGTCAACGCTTATACTGATGCTTTTCTTTGCGCTGTTTTCTTGGCTAGATAAGTTATCTGCTTCGCGTTGTTTACGTTTTCTTAATTGTTTCATCATAAAAGATTCGCTTCCTGGTTTGACTGGCACTATAAATAAAAGGGACATGCTGTGTAACTGAAAAGATGAAATTCTATTATCTGTGTTGATGCTTTGTCAAGTATTAATGAATAGCTCTTTGTCGCTACTTTTTGCTTAAATAAGGGCTAATAGCTTGTAAATTACTCCATTATGTTATAATTTGTGTCCATGGATTTACCAATTTCTGTGCAACTAGATTCCCAATCAACTACTCGTCGTGCATACGCAGATATGTCAGCGCGTAATTTACAAGCGAATGCCCGTACGTTACAGGCTTTTGTTGGTGCTGTAAAAATAGTTGCTATGGTCAAAGCTAATGGCTTTGGTCATGGCATTAGAAGCTGTGCTCTGTATTTAGCTAAGCATGTGTACGCTTTTGGGGTGGCCCACGTAGATGAAGCTCAGATACTGCGCAAAGTTGGTATTAAGAACCCAATAGTGTTAATGGAAGGTGTGTATAATCAGCAGGAATTGCTTCTTGCTCATGCACTAGAATGTATTACTGTTGTACATAATCAGCGCCAGATAGCTTGGTTAGATGCTTTAGCTGATGGCCAGTCTATGTCTGTTTGGTTGAAAATAGATACGGGTATGGGCCGTTTGGGCTGTGATATAGCTGTTTTGGCTGATTTATACCAGGCTGTGCAAGCGCATCCTCGAGTAGAGCAAACACCGGTGTTAATGTCGCATCTTGCTTGTGCATCATCCGTAGATCATGCCCTGAATACCCAACAGCTTGCTTTGTTTGCTAAGCTACAAGTACAATATGGATTGCCTGCAAGTATTTGCAATTCAGCTGCTATATTTAATTTTACCCAACACCATTATGACTACGTAAGACCAGGATTGGCTTTATATGGTGTTTCACCAACTGCTTTGGCTGCAGCTGATTATAGTTTATCGCCAGTGATGACCTTAAGAAGTCAAGTTATTGCAATTAAAGATTTTTATACTGGACAGAGTATTGGTTATGATGCGAAATTTATCTGTTCTAAGCCTATGCGTATTGCTATAGTTGCTATTGGTTATGGAGATGGGTATCCTAGAGATATCTCTGATGCAGCTGTGGTGCTTATAAATGGTCATTTATGCCCTATAGTTGGTGCTGTTTCTATGGATATGATGAGTGTTGATGTCAGTCATTGTCCAGGGGTTACGTACGGCGATATGGTCACATTGTGGGGAGAGGGGCTGCCAGTTGAACAAGTTGCTAAGTTCTCAAAGCGTAGTTGCTATGAGTTGCTAACAAGTGTGCAGCATAGAGTGAATTTTGTTTGGTCTGATGAGTAAAAAAGAGGAGAAATTATGTCAAAGCCAATAGGTGTTTATGATAGTGGTATTGGTGGATATACCGTACTAAATGTATTAAAAAAACGTTTTCCTCAAGAGAATTGGCTTTATTTACAAGATGCTCAGCATAGACCCTATGGTTCAAGAAGCCAGCAAGAATTAGTGCATTTGGGTAGAAGATGTATTGATACCCTTCAAGCAGCCGGCGTTAAAGCCTGTGTGGTGGCTTGCCATACCAGTTCTGCATTAGCACTTAGACAGTTAGAGTCGTATTATGATATCCCGCTTTTAGGAATGCTCAAGCCAAGTGTGCGTGCTATTTGTGAGCAGCCTGAACAACCGCTGTTATGGTTGGCCACGCGTGCTAGTGTGCTATCTAATCAGTTGATAAAAACTGCTAGAAAGTCAGGTTTTACTGCTGAGGTTTGTCCGGTCATTTGTGATGGTTGGGTTGAGAAAATTGAGCAGGAATATGAGGGAGAAGGTGTGCAAGCTATGATTGAGCATACATTGGCACCGCATCGTAAATGGATAGCTAGGTATAATCCTCGTGTTTTTTATGGATGTACACATTATCCATGGTTAGATAATTCTCTTAAGCAGGTGTTGGGTGAAGATTTACTCTATGCAGATCCTGCGCATTGGGTGGTGGAAGATTTACACTCTGTGCTAGAGCAGCATAGTAATAATGCCGAGTCGGCGACAACTGGTAAGGTTATTAAGCTTAGCTCAGCCAGATGTATACAAGCTGTGGGCTAAATGGCTTGCGCCTTTAGGTCCACTGTTTTATTATAGTTTTAATTTTTTAATGGTCAGATATGGTATATCGTGTTGTAACTCGTAGAAGTCGTTTGGCAAGAAAACAGGCAGATTTATTTGTGGCTGCTATGCATGCTGTTGATCCCTCATTTGCTATTAAGATTATTCCTGTAGATACAGCTGTAGATCAAAGCGAAGCACCGGTTGAAACTTTTGGTGGTAAGGGTTCTTTTGTGAAAGAATTAGAGGATATGGTCTTATCAGGTTTTGCTGATTGTGCTGTGCACTCTATGAAAGATATGTCAGTAAGACAAGTAGAAGGTTTGACTATTTCTGCTGTTATGGCCCGTGAAGATCCTAGAGATGTGTTGGTAAGTTATGACTTTGCTGATTTGCGCTCTTTACCCAATGGGGCTATCGTTGGGACATCTAGTCTGAGAAGATCAAGCCAGTTGATGGCTAAACGCCCAGATTTAAAGGTAATGCCTTGCCGTGGTAATGTTGATACCAGGCTCAAAAAGCTTAATGCTGGTGATTTTCATGCTTTGATATTGGCCGGTGTTGGTCTTGAGCGTCTAGATTTGCATGATAATATCAGTGAGTATTTAGCCCCATCCTGGATGCTGCCAGCACCCGCACAAGCTGTTATAGCAATACAGTGTCGTACTGAGGATATACAGCTTAGAAAAGCTTTAGAGTGTGTTCATCATCAGCCTACTGCAGAGCTGGTGTACTGGGAGAGGAAAGTGGTTTCCTTACTGGGAGGGCATTGTCAGATGCCTCTAGCGGTACATGCAAGTTACCAAGATGATATGATTTATTTGGATGTTGCTGTTGGATATGCAAATGGTGATCAGCTAATTCGTAAATCTTGTATCATTGGTGGTGGTATTGTGCAGGAGAATGTACAGAGGGTACAAGATCTTTGTAATGAATTATTACAAGATGGTGGCGCTGAAATATTAGAGTATTACGCCAGATGATCTGTGTTTACGCCAGTATGCGCGCTATCTTAGCAATTAGCCTGTTAAGTTTGAACTTGGTTATAGGTACATCACTGGTATTTGCGCTCTCTTTACTCAGTTTTTTTAGCTTGGGTTTATTAAAAACCTGGGTGAATAATATTATATCTTGTTTATGTTATTATCATGCGCGTAATATACGTGCGGTGTTATTGTATATCTCAGGTTTGCAGCTGCAAGTGTCTTTTGCGGATATTAATAAGCAGGATAGGCATGTTATTATAGCGAATCATCGTTCGCAAATGGATATTCTTATATTGCTTGCCGCGGCTTCTGAGCATGCACCTGAGCTTAAATTTTTTCTCAAGCGTAGTCTTATGTACGTGCCTTTTATGGGGCTTTTTTGTTACCTTTGTGGTTATCCTTTTGTAGATAGGTTCACTAAATCGCAGCTACGTGATAGACAATTACGCGCAAAACAACAACAAATGTTACTGGATAAATGTCAGTCGTTGTTTACCCGAGCTGTTGCTTTGGTGATTTTTGTTGAGGGTACTCGTTTTGATAAAACTAAGGCGCAGAAGTTTAAGTATGAGAACTTATTGCCACCACAATCACTTGGGGTAGCAACAGCGATTAATGCTCAGCAGCAGACGGGTAGTGTTTTAGATGCAACTATAGTATATGCTGGTGATGATATATCGGTTTGGCAGGTGTTAAGTGGTAAAATTAATAAAGTACAGTTGCTAGTGGAAGAGGTTAAGCTAGAGCAGACAATTAATTTAGATGATAAAACTAGTATGCGTGGTTTACAAAATTGGCTGCAAGAGTTATGGCAGCGTAAGGATAAGCGTATTAGTGAGATATTAGCAGCATCTACTTAGTTGGATTTGTATGTTAATAATGTTATAATACAATGATTTAATTGGAATTGTTGTTGTGGAAAAAATACATATTGCTCCTATGATGGGCTGGACCGATCAACATTTTCGTTATTTTATGCGCTTACTGCATCCGCATGTAGCCCTTTATAGTGAAATGATTACCACTGGCGCACTTATTCATGGTGATGCGCATAAGTATTTACATAGAGATGTTGATGATGGTTCTGTGGTGCTACAATTAGGTGGCTGTGATCCACAGCAGTTGGCACATTGTGCACAATTAGCACAACAATATGGCTATACAGGGGTTAACCTTAATGTGGGTTGTCCGAGTGATAGAGTGCAAGCTGGAAGAATAGGGGCATGCTTGTATAAAGAGCCTGCTTTGGTAGCTGAATGTGTAATGGCTATGAAAGCTGCTGTTAGTATTCCGGTTTCGGTGAAATGCCGTATTGGCGTAGATGATGTTGAAGGTATAGATAGGTTAATTGCTTTTCTAGAATTAATGCATAAAAGTGGCTGTGCTAGTGTGCAAGTACATGCGCGTAAGGCCTGGTTAAAAGGTTTAAATCCTAAGCAAAATAGATCTGTTCCACCACTTGATTATGAGCTTGTTTATGCTGCAGCTCAGGCTGTTGCTGATCTACCCATAATTTTAAATGGCGGTTTGTTAGCAGCTGATGATATTCAGTATCAGTTAAGTAGATTCCCTGGGGTTATGATAGGTCGTGCAGCCTATAAACAGCCTATGCTAATACGCCATTGTGCTATGCACTGCTATCCAGACTGTCAATTTGCTACTATAGACCAAGTGCTATCAAAGTATATGGCTTATGTCGTGCAGGCGCAGCAGCAAGGTAGAAGATTGCAGCCGTTGTTAAAACCTTTGTATAATGTTTTTTTTGCTACAAAAAAAGCCAAGCTCTGGCGTAAGGCGTTAATGGCTTATGCAGCTAAAGATATACCGGTTAAAGATTTGTTAAAAGTAGGGGTTTGTGATTAGATTTTTATAAAAAACAAACTTTTATATTGTTATGCACTATCTGTTAATATAATATCCACAGTCTACAAAAAGAGAAATAATATAATGAAAACAAATATACCATACACAAACACAACTTCACATAACGGTTTTTTTTCTAGACTAACATATGGCCTGTATGCTGTATTTATTGGTTTTTTTACATTC
>MDTB01144291.1_pt1 | contig 14972 bp, 14 predicted proteins | sample 811161 | NCBI WGS metagenome assembly MDTB01 (sample SAMN05326650, study PRJNA326480) | marine metagenome | isolation source: seawater | place: Mediterranean Sea | collected 2009
ACGAATTGAGCCAACGGCAGGTGATGGCGGCGACTGTGGATATATCAGGCTCCCTGCGCATGATGGACGAGCTAGAGCGCCTCGCGCCATGAGGTGGTTCTTTGTATTGCTCGCCATCGTTTTAGGTGGCTGGCTTGGCACCCGCTTACTGGAAGATAGTGGCTATGTGATGGTCCGTTATGCGGATACGGTGATCGAGAGCAGCGTTGGATTTGTGCTTGTTGTATCGCTACTGGGCGCGGCGGTGCTGTGGGTGGGCGCGCGATTGCTCAAAACGATGTTTGACCAGGTCTCGCTGCTCCGATCTTGGCGGGCCAACCGCAGCGCCTACGGTCTATCCAAGCAGAAAAACCTTGCTGCGCTGGCATTGATTCAGGAGGACTGGGGTCGCGCGGGCCAGATTTTAGGTGGCCTCCCAGGTCGCTCAGAGGGAACGCTTTGGCCTGCTCTGGGGTTAGCCCTGGCGGCGCACCGAATGGGCAAACTGGCGTATCGGGATTACGCCCTGTCTAAGGTCGCAGAGAAACACCCTAAATATTGCGGCGAAATCCAATGTATCCGAATTCAGTTCTTATTGGCCGACGGAAACCTTGAGGAGGTGGTGGCTCTGGGTGAAGCCTTGGCGGCAAAAACCGCGACGCCTGCTAATGTTTATCCGCTGCTGGCAGAGGCCTTTGTTAGGCTAGACGACTGGGCGCGGTTGGCGACCATTTGGCCGCAGCTTGAAAAAGGGAGCCTCCTAAAATCTGAGACGTTGACAGATAAGGCCTGCGTAATCATGGCCGCCCGCCTAATGTCCGTTGCGGACCCCAAGAAAGCGATAACGTTGATACCTCGGCGATGGCGCAAGGAGGCCGCTTTATTCCGACGATGGGTGTCAATGTTGGTCGAAGCCAACCAAGTCGACGCAGCTCTTGAGGTGATTGATACCGCTTTGCCCGGGATATGGGATGCACACCTCGTCAGGCTTTATGGACGGTTAGAGTCGGATCTCGGTCTGGAAAAAAGAATTAGCGTGGCCAAGAAGTGGCGCTCCAAGCGCCGCGATGATGCAGATGCCTTGCATACGCTCGGCCGGCTCTATGTGCTCGGCGGCCAGCCCCTTAAGGCCAAGGATAATTTTGAGCTCGCGCTGCGAGCGGCTGAGAAAAGCGGCGTTGACACCGGTGAGCATCAAGCAGCGTTGGGAGAGGTGTTGGTTGGACTGGGAGATCTAGAGCGCGGTGCAGGGCTATTGGTGCAGGCGCGTGCTCAGTAAGCTCTGCTAACGCCGCATTGAGCTAAAGAACTCATCGTTCGTTTTGGTGTCCTTAAGCTTATCGAGAATAAACTCGATGGCTGCAATATCGTCCATATCGTGCAACAGCTTGCGCAAAATCCAGACCCGCTGGAGTTCTTCCTCAGTCATCAACAACTCTTCTCTTCGAGTAGCTGATCTCCGAATGTTGATCGCCGGATAAACGCGCTTCTCGGCGATCTTGCGCTCTAGATGAAGTTCCTGGTTACCGGTGCCCTTGAATTCTTCGTAAATCACCTCGTCCATTTTGGACCCCGTGTCGACCAGAGCCGTGGCCACGATGGTGAGGCTGCCACCTTCTTCGATGTTTCGAGCGGCGCCAAAGAATCGCTTAGGGCGTTCTAGGGCATGTGCATCTACACCGCCAGTCAGTACTTTGCCTGAGGACGGTACGATAGTGTTGTAGGCGCGCGCCAAGCGCGTGATCGAGTCCAGCAAAATGACCACATCCTTTTTGTGCTCAACTAAACGCTTGGCCTTCTCGATCACCATTTCAGCCACCTGAACGTGTCGTGATGGCGGCTCGTCAAAGGTAGAGGCGACTACCTCCCCCCGAACCGAACGCTGCATTTCCGTGACCTCTTCAGGGCGCTCGTCGATGAGCAGCACGATGAGCACCGTTTCGGGATTATTTGCCGTGATGGATTGAGCAATGTTTTGCAGCACCAGGGTCTTACCCGCCTTCGGAGGCGATACGATTAAGGCGCGCTGCCCCTTTCCCACAGGTGCTACCAGGTCAACGATACGCGCCGTTAAGTCCTCGGTGCTGCCGTTACCTCGCTCGAGCTTAAGTCTTTCATCGGGAAACAGAGGAGTGAGGTTTTCAAACAGGACCTTGTGGGTCTTGCTGTTGGTCTCGCTAAAGTTGATTTGATCGACTTTGAGCAGGGCAAAATAACGCTCTCCGTCCTTGGGCGGCCGAATCTTTCCGGCGATGCTGTCACCAGTACGAAGGTTGAACCGCCGTACCTGACTGGGTGAGACGTAGATGTCGTCTGGTCCTGCTAGGTAGGAGCTATCGGGGGAGCGTAGAAAACCAAAGCCGTCCTGCAGAATCTCAAGCGTGCCCTCGCCATAGATGTCCTCACCGTTCTTGGACTGTTTGCGAACAATTGCCGCGATCACTTCTTGTTTGCGTGACCGGCCCACATTCTCCAGTCCCATTTCCCTAGCGGTGTCGATAAGTTCCGCTACCGGTTGACGCTTTAAGTCCGATAAATGCATAGCCATAGTTATAGAGGGAGCCGTTTTGATGAGTAGACGAGCGTCGACCTGCGGACGAAACTCTTGAGTAAAAATAAGGAATTAAGAGGGGGGTCAGCGGTCAGGTTGGCACCTGAAATCCCCATTGCTGCCACCCACTCACCACTGAGTCTAGTTGATTTGATGATTGCGTCAAGCGCTTTGTGATTAAGCCTTAGGTTCTGTTTAGCCCCCGATATCGAACTCGGGGGCCCAGGTTGGTGACCTAATGCGCTGTGGGGATTCCCCTAGATATTGCTGTCCAGGAACGCTTGAAGCTGGGATTTGCTCAGTGCGCCGACCTTGGTGGCCTCCACTTCTCCGTTCTTGAAAAGCATGAGCGTCGGCACGCCTCGAATTCCGTACTTTGGAGGTGTAGCCTGGTTGGTATCGATATCTAACTTGCAGACCTTCAGGCGGTCCGCGTACTCACCGGCAATTTCGTCCAGGATGGGCGCGATCATCTTGCAGGGACCGCACCACTCCGCCCAGTAATCTACCAACACGGGCTTATCTGCACCCAAGACATCGGTCGCAAAACCGCCGTCCGTGGTATGAACGATATGGTCGCTCATAAAATATCTCCTTTTTAAAGGTTAAAATAATAGCACCGATCTTGGAGCGATGTCCCCCCGCCGGAGGGAACTCGATCAAAGACCAGGCGCTATTGCTGGCTCTGACCAAGTAACCAACGTTTCGTAAAATAGCTCAAGATTCCGTCAGCCCCCGCACGCTTAAAACAGAGCAAAGACTCCTCTATCACCTCTTCGCCTAGCCAGCCCTGATCGATGGCAGCCATATGCATCGCGTACTCCCCGCTCACTTGATAAGCAAAGGTAGGGACCTGGAAGGTATCCTTAACTCGACGCACGATATCGAGGTAGGGAAGGCCCGGTTTGACCATAACCATGTCAGCCCCCTCCTGGATGTCCATGGCGACCTCATGCAGCGCCTCATCACCGTTGGCTGGGTCCATTTGATAGGTCTTCTTGTCGCCGCGCCCGAGGCTTGCCGTAGAACCCACTGCGTCCCTGAAAGGTCCGTAGTAGGCAGAGGCATATTTGGCAGAGTACGCCATGATTCTTGTGTTGACCTGCTCTGCCTCATTCAGCGCCTCGCGAATGGACCCTACTCGTCCATCCATCATGTCTGAGGGCGCGATGACGTCGGCGCCAGCCTCGGCGCAGACAATGGATTGCCGACAGAGGGCTGTCACCGTGATGTCGTTGGCTACGTAGCCCTGATCATCAAGGATGCCGTCTTGCCCATGGCTGGTATAGGGATCCAGGGCTGCGTCGGTTATGACGCCTAGCTCCGGCAAAGCCGCTTTGACGGCTCTTACGGCCCGGGGAACTAGACCTTGATCGTTATAGGCTTCTGCACCATCCAGGGTTCGAAGGCTTGTCTCAACGTTGGGGAAGAGGGCGATGGCCGTTAGTCCAAGCTCGGAAAGAAGCCGGGCTTCTTCTACCAGCCGGTCAATGGACAGCCTTTGGATACCCGGCATGGAAGCGATATCGCTTGCTTGGTTTTTGCCTTCGATCACGAACATTGGATAAATGAGATCGTCGGCAGTTATTGCATTTTCTCTGACTAACCGACGCACAAAGTCTTTTTCTCTGTTCCGTCTTAACCGTGTTTTAGGGAACTGTCGCATGGCCGCTCCAAATGTTTGCCGGGCAGAGTATACCCAAGAGTCGTGGCGCGCTCTCCTAGTCCAGGCCTAGGCCAGGGCGGCTTCCAAGGCTGCGCTGGCCTCTAGCCAGGCTTCCTCCGCCTCGGCAAGTTCAGCTCGAAGGCTGCCTGATTTAGCCAGAAGACCATTGAGCTGGTCTGTGGGCATCTCGTCATAGGTTTTTTTGTCTGCCAGCGTGACCTCAAGGTCGTTCAGCTCTAAGTTTAGCCGCTCAATTCGCTTATCCCCTTCCTTGACCTGTTTCCTGAGGTTGGCTAAGGATGCTCTTGTTTTGGCTCGCTCCTGACGCTGTTCTTTCTTCGAAGCGCCTTCAGCGCCAGGGGTCTTGGTGTTCGAATCGAGTTTTTGGCGTGCAGCCGTATAGTCGGCCAAATCGCCCTGATACAGGCTTAGAGTTTGATTTTCGACGAGCCACAGCTCATCCACAATTTTCTCCAGCAGGCTGCGATCGTGGGCCACTACGATGACTGCACCTTGGTAGGCACCCAAGGCGACAGCCAGGGCATCACGCATATCTAAGTCTAGGTGGTTGGTAGGCTCATCCAGCACCAACAGGGCAGGCTGATCTGCGGCCAGGAGCGCCAGCACAAAACGTGCCTTCTCCCCTCCGGATAGGCTTTTGATCGGCCGCACAGTCATCGGCAAGCTAAAACCCCAGCCTCCTAAATAGTCACGACACTGCTGCTCCGTAAGCTGCTCATAGTGGGACATCATGGTGTAGAAGGCCGACTGAGACGTGACTAAGGATTCAAGCTGATGTTGAGCAAAGTAGCCGATTTTCCCGTGTTCGCCGCGCTGCATTTGTCCAGCCACGGGCTTGAGGTCTCCAACAATGGCTTTAAGCAGCGTGGATTTACCCGCCCCGTTGGCACCCAGAACACCGATTCTAGCGCCGGGTAGAATGGTCTGGCCCACGTTTTTCAACACGACCTGATCCCCGTAGCCCAACGTCAGATCCCGAAAGTTGACGATGGGGTTTGAGACCTTCTTCGGGTCGCGGAATGCCACGCGATAATCCGCATCCACATGCAGGGCAGCATGCATCTGCATGCGTTCTAGCGCCTTGATTCGGCTTTGAACCTGCTTTGCCTTGCTCTCTTTGGCGCGAAAGCGATCCACGAAGGATTGAATATGTTTGACTTGGGCCTGCTGCTTGGCGACAGCGGCCTTTTCTCGTTCCAGCTCTTCGGCGCGCTGTCGTTCGAAAGAAGAATAATTGCCCGTGTAGCGTCGCGCTCCGTGCCCCGCCAGATGCAGGACGGTGCCTACCAGCGAGTCCAGAAATTCACGGTCATGGGCGATGATAAGCAAGGCGCCAGGGAAGGCGGTCAGCCAATTTTCGAGCCAAAGGATGGCCTCTAAATCTAGGTGGTTGGTGGGTTCATCAAGCAACAAAAGATCGCTGGGGGCCATCAGGGCCTGTGCCAGGTTAAGGCGAATCCGCCACCCGCCCGAGAAAGAACGATAGGGCTCACGCTGCTCTTGGGCCCCAAAGCCCAAGCCATGCAGTATTTCTCCAGCTCTTGCATGTGCCTGGTAGCCGCCTAAGTCATCATATTGGCTGTACAACGTTGCCTGTTTTTCCGGGTCCTCGGTGACCTCGATGCGAGCTTCGATATCGCGCAGCAAGCGGTGACCGTCGATCACGAAATCCAGGGCAGAGCGGTCGGTTGCTTCGACTTCCTGGGCCATATAGCCAACGGACCAATCTTCGGGATAGTCAGCTTCGCCGTGGCTTGCCTCTAGCTGGCCCAGGATGATTTTGAACAAGGTTGATTTGCCCACCCCGTTCCTGCCGGTTATCGCTACTTTTTGGCCGGGGTAGACCACAAGGTTTACGCCTGAGAAAAGCGTTTCCCCGGCGCGTTGAAAGCTTAAATCGCTGATGCGTATCATCTAGGGTGGCGTATGCCCCAAGCGTTCTTGAAGTGAGGGCCCGCTCACGGCAAGCACCCTATCGCTGATTTGTTGCGGAGGGCGTGACGCCAGCAGAAGGGACGGCTCGCGCGCGCTTTCCCGCCGCAAGCGGGAGTGGTGATGTCGTAGCGCTCGGAGCATGGTCAATCCACTCCATGAGCTTGTGCCAGGCGCTGTATTCCTTGCGCGCCGCCCTGTTGTTCGTCATCTCCATAATGCCCAGGCCTTCCTCAACGGCGCGCGCATAGACGGGAGATTCGCGAAATTGGGCAATGATCGGCAGGTCAAGGCACCTAAGGAAGTGCACAAGTTTTTGATAGCATGCGGTGTCCCCTGAAACTCGATTACAGATAATTCCTAACGGGCGAGGCTTTGCTCGAAACAGCCGATTCGTCATGAGATCAGTAATGAACCGTTCTCCTGCGCGAATGTCCAAAGCGGAAGACAACATGGGCACCAAGATCACATCTGAGAGTTTGATGAGTTCATTAAAGGCCGCATCCATGCCTGGGCCACGCGCGGTATCTATGATGGAAACGTCAGTTTCATGATCCACCAAGCGGCTCACCTCGACACTGGGGGCTGACGCATTTTTGACCAGCACGGGTTCCATCTCCGGGCTTCGTGCAGCGGTCCAGTGACGACAACTGCCTTGAGGATCATGGTCGAGCAGGGTGACGCGCTCACCCTTTAGCGCCAGCGCAACGGTCAGGTTGATCGCAATGGTGGTCTTACCACAACCGCCCTTGCTGTTGGCGACCAAGATATGTTTTGTTTCTTTCCGCATGTCTAATCCACGCCATCAGGCGCTCTCGTTTAAAGCCCTATGAGCAGCGGCTACCCTTAGTTAGGTCCGGGTGCTCTAGGCCAGACGGGTGAGTGCAAGCGGCGAATATACCAGGCGACAGCCTGACTGCACCAGCTCCGTCACGCCGTCTGCGCGTCAGCCAAGGCCTCGGCGAAGCTGCATAACACAGCAGCCTGCCAGCACAATGAAGAATAGAAGCAGCCAACCAGGAATACTCAGACCCAGCATGGACCAACTTACCGAAGCGCAGTCGCCCGTGCCCGATGTCATAGCGGTTAGGAGTTGCCCGAAATTCCCAGTTTCGATTAGGAAGGACATCGGGGCTCCGCAGCTTGGTGCTTGCTCAGGCGGCAGGCTTTGCAGCCACAGCTGACGCACAGAAAAAGCGGCACCAATGACTGCACACAGCCCACAAACCAGGGGATATATGCCCAACCGGGGGTTGTGGCAGAGCCCCAGGTAGGCGACTAGACCGACAAGGGCCAACCAAATTCTTTGCATCATGCAGAGGGGACAGGGTGCGAGACCCAAAAAATATTCCATGAAGAGGGCTGTGCAGAGCAATGCTCCGCAAAGTAAACAGGTTAGGAGAGCCCAATCTTCTGTTTTGAGGTGATTTATCATTTGATGGTTACAACTACTTTTCCAATGGCTCGGCGCTGCGCAAGACAGTTCAGGGCGTCTGCGTATTCTTCCAGGCTATATTCTGCACCGATAAGAGGTGTGATCTTACCCGATCCAAATAACGCCATCAGCTCCGAGAAGTTTTTTCGGTTTTGCTCGGGGAAGCGCATGGAAAAAGCTCCGTAGAATACGCCCACGACCTGACAGCTCTTGAGCAAGACCAAGTTAGTCGGCAGCTTGGGAATGTCTCCCCCAACGAAGCCAACCACCAGCACGCGTCCTCCCCAGTTGATACAGCGCATGCACTGATCAAATAAGGGGCCGCCAACGGGGTCATAAATAACGTCTGCGCCTTGGCCGTCGGTTAGCGCTTTGACACGTTCTTTGAGTTCTCCGTCGCCATAGTTAACAAGGTCGTCTGCGCCAGCGCTTTTCGCAACGGCGAGTTTCTCCTCGGTCGAGGCGGCCGCAATAACGCGCGCTCCCAGGGCCTTCCCCAGCTCAACGGCGGCCAGACCAACGCCTCCTGCGGCACCGAGTACCAATAACGTTTCTCCGGCGCGCAGTTGAGCGCGCTGCTTAAGCGCATAGTACGAGGTACCGTAGGTGGTGCTTATCCCGGAAGCTTGGGCAAAGGTCATAGACGGGAGCTTGGCTTTGAGCGCCAATGCTGGAACACAAATCTGTTCCGCAAAGCCACCATGTCCGCACCCACCAAAGACCTCATCGCCGACCCGCCAGAGGTCTACGTCGTCTGCGACAGCAGAAACAATACCGGCAATTTCTCCACCGGGCGAAAAGGGCATTTTGGGTTGGGACTGGTATTTGCCCTCGATCATCAGCACATCGGGAAAGTTCAGGGCGGTTGCCCGAATATCAACTACCACGTGTCCGGGCTTGAGGGCAGGAGGCGCTATGTCGGTTAGCCTCAGGCTCTCTGGGGGGCCAAATGCCTCACACAGTACGGCTTTCAAAAGCGATCTCCCTTGAATTCGCCAGGTCGGTCCAGTTGGCTAACTGGGCTCTTATGGAGGGGAAGTATAGGCGGAAATACGCCAGGCCTGCACCTTGCTGCTTTACAGCCAGCTCGCAAACTGCGTCCAGCCACTGTTCCTTTCCCAGCCGGCGGAGCACAGATTTGAAGCCGCGCTCAACCGTTGACCACTGGTGATACTGCGCTAGCAGGTGGGTCTCGGCCAGGTAGTGAAAGAACGATTCGGTGCCAGCGGGGCGAAAGGCGGCGAACTCTTCTCCGGCCAAACAGCATCGTGCAGCAAAGTGCTCTATGTCGGTTGAGTAGAATTCATGCCAAGTTTGTGACATGTAGTGATCGGCAAGGATATCTACGAATATCGGCGCAAACCGACGATAGGGTGCCGGGAACGCGGCTAGGCTCTCGCGGATTGCGGGTTCGCCGTTAGAGACGGCATCGATCCGCCTGTGTAACTGAATGCCCAGCCTGAGTGATGCAGGCAGCTCAGCGCTGATAGTGCCCTTCTTAAAGTCTGCCAAGATGGCCCCGGCCAACAGGCCGTTTTTGAAGTCATCATCTCGGCCCCAAACTTTGGCAGCGTCGGCGGCAAGCGCACAGTGAGCTAGAAAATTCACGCTTTGGCGCCCGTACTAGAGATCTAAGTATCGGGTTAGAAAGACTGGAAACGGATCCTGTCTTTCTTGTTCCAGGTGTTTTTGTGTAGCCAGCGAGGCTGCCGCTTCGGCATTAAGGGCCTGCAGCATGTCGGCAGGGAGCGGCTGTTCCAGTAAGGACTGATGAAGGGCCTTTGCCCGCTGCAGGCTGAACTCAGCAAACGAGCCTGAGGCGGCGACGCCGTCTAAGATTCGAGCGGAGGGGGTGAGGCGGCTGACTTTAATTTTTTCGATTTGCTGGGAGAGGCTTTGCACGTAATCCTGACCACCGTGGGCCTGGTCTAAGGCTTGTGCGATGGGCTCACAGGCGTTCAGAATTTCCAGGCCCCAAGTTTTTACGCTCGATCTTTTGGCCTGTCGCTCCAGCATGAGAGAGGCATTTCTCCCCTGCTCCACAATAAGGGTCTGGTTGCGGCTCATTTGGTCGCGATCTGTCTTTGTTTCAACCGGGCTTTCCGAAAGCGCACACAACAGCAAAAATGTATCTAAGAATCTAATTTGTGCCAGGCCGATACCCAGGGGTTCGAAGGGGTCTAGGTCAAGACAGCGCACCTCGACATATTCGACGCCGTCTGCAGCCAGCGCGGTAAGCGGGCGTTGGCCGGACTTGATGGTCCTCTTAGGTCTGATGGCGCCGTAGAACTCGTTCTCGATTTGTAGCACCGCGTCGTTGAGCTGTGGCAGTTCGCCTCGGGCGTTGGGTTCAAATCGCTGATAATCCGGATAGCGCTGGGTGAGTCCCTTGCGAATGGACAGCGAATATTCCTCAAGGGAATTGTAGGAAACATCAAGGCCGGCCTGAGCATCGCTCTGGTAGCCCAAACGGCCCATACGCAAAGATGTCGCGTCCGGAAGGCCATAGGTCCCTTCACCAAGATAGGCCAGTTGATGATCTTCGCTGCGTATAAAGGACCGGCTGACCACCGGCGAGCTGCCCAAAAGATAGATTAGCAGCCAAGACCAGCGCCTGAAATTTCGAATAAGGTCAAAGTAAGCATCCGTTCGCTGTTCTTTGCTTTGTTTGCCTAGGGCTTGCCACGCTTGCTCCGGAAGGGAAAAGTTATAGTGAATACCCGAAATTGTTTGCATCACGCGACCGTAGCGGTTGCCAAGGCCCCGGCGATAAACCGTTTTCGCTTGACCAATGTTTGAGGTGCCATAGCGCCCCAAGGGAATGGCCTCCTGAGCGGGCTCGAGCCGGCAAGGCATGCTGCTGGGCCATAACAATTCCTCACCAAGGTGGGTTTGCACGAATTGGTGGATGCGAAACAGCTGGTCAAGGCACGCGTGTGGCGTTGAGTGGATGCCCGTAATCAGCTCAAGCTGGGCCTCAGAGAAATCCGTAGTGATGTTGGGATGCGTGAGGGCTGACCCCAGGGACTTGGGGTGGGGCGTCAGCGCGAGCCCGCCGTCGTGCGTGACCCGCAAACTTTCTTTCTCGATACCCCGGCGGAGCTGATCAAGGCAAAAACTGGGATGACGCAGGGTGTCCAAAATGTGCTCAGATAGCGTCATATCACTCAAGCTAGCAGCGGCCACCAGGCACCGTTACCGACAGTCCAGCATTAACCAGACGTATCGGCAAGAACAAGCTGCCCGCAACCGCTAGTTTTGACGTTGCGGGCCAGCGGCAATGATGGATTCGTCAACGTTGAAGCGCTCGAAGTTGGCAATAAATTTATCCACCAAGCGATTGGCTGCTTCATCATAGGCATCCTGATCTGTCCAGGTTTCTCTGGGGTTGAGCAGGGCCGTGGAGACGCCGGGAACCGATCTAGGAATACTGAGATTAAAACCGGGCAAGTGGTCCAAATCCTCGTCAGCCAAACGATTGCTCTGGATGGCCGCAATAATGGCTCGGGTTGTTGGGATATCAAATCGACTCCCTACGCCATAGCCACCGCCAGTCCAGCCGGTATTCACCAGATAGACCCGGGCACCAAACTCCTCAATGCGCTTGATCAGCAAGTCTGCATAAACGCCTGCCGGGCGCGGAAAGAAAGGCGCACCAAAGCAGGTAGAGAATGTGGCGCTGTATGCCTCGGTGGATCCAATTTCAGTTGAGCCGACCTGGGCCGTGTAGCCGGATAAGAAATGATAGGCGGCAGCCTCCTTGCTCAAGACCGAAACCGGGGGCAGCACCCCGCTGACGTCACAGGTCAAGAAGATCACGTTGTTGGGCTCACCCGCACGATTCTCAGGCACTTTGGCTTCGATGTTGCTTCTCGGGTAGCAAGCCCGGGTGTTCTCAGTGAGGCTGCTGTCCGCGTAATCAGGGTTCCTATCCGCATCGACAACAACATTTTCGACAATCGCACCAAAGCGAATGGCATCAAAGATGACCGGCTCATTCTTCCGGGTGAGATCAATACACTTGGCATAGCATCCCCCCTCGAAGTTAAACACGGTGCCCTTACCCCAACCGTGTTCATCATCGCCGATCAGCTGGCGTGTTGGGTCTGCGGAAAGCGTAGTCTTGCCAGTCCCCGAGAGGCCAAAAAACAACGTAACGTCATCATCCGGCCCCTTGTTGGCGGAACAGTGCATGGGAAGGACATCTTTTTCAGGAAGTAAAAAGTTCAGCACGGAGAACATGGATTTCTTCATTTCACCCGCATAGCGCATACCCGCGATGAGCACTTTGCGTTGCGCAAAGTTGATCATGACGGCGCCATCACTGTTAGTCCCATCCCGCTCGGGTTCACAGACGAAGTTTGGCGCATTGATGACCTGCCAAGCTTCTTTGTTGTGGGGGTTGTAGTGGTCGGGTTTGATGAAAAGCGCGCGCCCGAAGAGCGCGTGCCATGCATATTCAGTGGTCACTTCTATGGGCAGGTAATGCTCGGGATCTGCGCCAACGTGGAGGTGAGAGAGGAACGTTTCCCGTCCGCCAAGGTGGACCTGCACACGGTCCCACAAGTGGTCAAAAATCTCACCGCCGATGGGTTGATTAATCACGCCCCAGTCAATGTGCTCGGCGGTAGAGGGCTCTCGAACAATAAAGCGGTCCTTGGGGGACCGCCCGGTTCGTTGGCCGGTTTCAACGACGATGGAGCCATTGCTGGCGAAACGCCCTTCACCCCTCAGTACCGCTTGCTCTGCGAGATCGGTTGAGGAAAGGTCGTTGAACCGGGTGCGATTCATTTGTGATTCTGCTTCTTGAGCCATGCTGCTTAACGGGTTTCAAAGAGGCGTAGGATTATGCCAGAGTATTTAGGGCTGCATACACCTGAGTTAACTTATTTCTCGGTGACCAGGGCTCAAGGTCGGATCAGTGGATGCCCTCGTCTGCTGCGCTACCTGGATTGATGCGGCGGTCTAGCTCCGTGAGCAACATCTCCACTTCTGGTGCTCCGTAGCGGTACTGGCGCCCACAGAACTCACAGTCAACAAAGATGGTGTCCCGTTCCTCTGAGAGCGCAACAAGGTCCTCCCTGCCAAGCATCATGAGGGTGTTGTCGCTTTTTGCCGGGGTGCAGGAGCACCGGTATTCCAACTGGCGAGGATCATGGAGTCGGCAGGGGTACTCGTTGAAGAGGCGCTGAATGAGCGCATCCGGCCCCAGCGTTCTCAGCTCCTCGTCACGCACGGTAGCCGCCAGGGTGGTGAGGGTTTCCCAAGCGTCTCGAGCGCCTTCCACGGTCATTTCGTTTGCCTTGGGGTCATCTGGCAGCCGCTGGAGTAACAGGCCGGTCACCGTATCCGGCTGCCAGGCGAAAAAGAGTCGCGTGTCCAGTTGTTCAGATTGTTCAAAGTAGGCCTGCATGCAGGCCGCCAAATCTCCCTCTGCCAAGGAAACCAGGCCCTGATAAGGCTGCATGCCCGTGTCGCTGTCAGGCAGCAGAGAGATTGCTAGCTGCCCATCCTGCAGCCATCGCTGCAAAGATTCTCCCGCATCTGGCAAATCTGCTTCCGAGTTCAGATGAACGATGCCTCTCAGGGCGCCTTGATCTCTGCATTCAGCGAGAGAACGCTTTAGGTGGCCCTTCCCCTGGGACTGAAGCGCAACGGCGCCAGAAAATTTGAGATTGTCAGCAATCATGGCAACTGCCGCGAGCATCTGACCAAGGAGGGCCTGTACCGGGGCAGGGTAAGCGCGGAATTGGCTCGCATCGCTCAGCGTCGTCGATAGCCTGACCCACTGACCGCGAATGGGCTGATTGACAAAACTAAAGCGATGCAGGATATCCATGCCGCTAACGCTGCATCAGATGCCAATCTGGATCAAGCGTCTCTGCTGCAGTGCTCATCGGCGAGTCCTAGTTCGTGGGGTCATTTGAGCCAGCGGGCTCATCATGCCAGTCGCGGTCTTTATCCCGCAGTTGGGTCAGCGCCCTTCGGCCACGTTTGTCAGGTTTTCGCTGAGGCGCTACAAGGCCGGCTCTTTGCATGCGGAGTAGGCTGGATAGATTTTCCCGCGCTTCAATGCTCTCTTCCGTCTCCCGATACAGGGCTTGCGCGGCACTGGCGGGGCCACGCTGATCTGACAGCGCCTCGACGACAATAGTTTGCTGCAAACTGCCGCGACGTATGCTGATCGTCTGGCCCGCGCGCAGCTCTTTTGCTGGCTTCGTGCGCTGGCCATCGAGGTGAACTTTGCCCCCTTCGACAGCGGACTTGGCTAGGGATCGAGTCTTGAAAAACCGCGCTGCCCAGAGCCAACGATCAATGCGAACGCCCGTCATTAGCGACTGGGACAAATCTCGTCAAAGTGGTTGAGGCTCGGATAGGCGTCTTGCTGCTTGGGCGGTCGCTTCGAATCGGGGTTTGATACGGCCCAGGTCTCGGTGATCCCAAACTGCGAGGCAGCATCCAGGACGCGATGGGTATCGTCCACGAACAGGGTCCTTGTCGGATCAAATGCGGTGGTGTCCTGAAGCGCCTGCCAGAAAGCCTGCTGCTCCTTGGGGATGCCGAAGTCGTGGCTGGAGATCACTTGGTCTACACAATTACTGATGGCTAAAACCTCGTCTTTCACGCCAAGACACTGTCTGTCAGCGTTGGTAGCAATGATAACGCGCTTTCCCCTTTTGCGAAGCGTGGAAAGGAAGTTTTCGGCTCCCGGGCGAAAACCGATGAGCCTAGCGGCCAGGCGGTGCAGGGCAACGATGTCCAGGCCGGTATAGTCATGCCAATGTGCAAAGCTGTAAAAAGGAATGGTTCCGGTCACTGCATTCACGCGCGCCTGAATCAGCATTTGCGCTCTATGGGCGGGTATATTCAGGTGGGCTGCGTAGGCCTTGGGCACTACGGTGTCCCAGACATGATTATCAAAGTGCAGATCAAGCAGCGTGCCGTCCATATCGAGAAGCACCGTGTCGATACGGTGCCAATCAAGGGCCCTACTCTGGGTTTGGGGGGTTGCTTCCAGACCCGTATTTCCTGCGAATAAGTTCATTCTTTTCCTTATTTGAATCCTCGCCTTGGCGAGAGCCCTTGGCTGCAGATACTCGTTCAACCCGAACCAGCACAGAATAAGCCGCCTTAGCGATCCTGTCGCCTTAGGCAGGCGCGCGGGCAAGTGGACCCCGGAGAGTTTGAGAAAAACCCAAAACCGGCTCATGGCGAGATGACATCCGTGTCGTCGTATCAATGTTACGATAGCACCGGATCGTCACCCGTGCGTGTTACCTGAAGATGACTTTGTCGTCCTGAACGTTAGACAGGGCGACCTGCTCTTGCCCCAGGGCAGAGACTCAGAGGCGGCGTGTGTCATTTCGGCGCTAAGCCCCAACCCCTTC
>MDTB01235340.1_pt1 | contig 14972 bp, 12 predicted proteins | sample 811161 | NCBI WGS metagenome assembly MDTB01 (sample SAMN05326650, study PRJNA326480) | marine metagenome | isolation source: seawater | place: Mediterranean Sea | collected 2009
ATCCGTACTTGTGAAAGGAACTTGACCACCATTAATGGCAACAACTTCATTTTCTGGTATTGGTTTTCCAGCCTGGAATGGGTTAGCTGTATTTATATCCGTACCAGCACCAATATATTCAAAAGAATGTGAACTGGTAATAATCCTACTCAACCTCACTAACTCTACCTTAGTACCAGCAGAAACAGCATATGGAATAAATTCATTGAATGTTATTGTAGTTTTTCCTGTATCTGGTCCTACCGTAGCAGTTTCAGTTGCTTCATCAACAGTAAAGAGAATAGGATCCATATTTACTTCAGCAGTTGCTGATCCACCACCAGAAATAGTAATTACAACTTCCTGTTCTTTAGTATTATCTCTACTATTGGCATCATTATTTACAGGTAAGAAATTTCTACCACTAGCAATTACATCAATTGATTCAATTTTACCATCTTCACTTATATTTGGAGAAAATTCAGCAAAAATTGCTTCAGGACCTCTAGGTAAAGTAGCAGTTATAATAGGAGGGGCAGAGGAACTATAATCACCAGCATTACCACCATTTGTTACCTCAACAGACCTAATAAGTTCCAATGGTTTAGTTACAATTCCATTGTATGATGGTAAGACATCTTGATATGTAGTTAGATCCAAATGGAAGTATGCTCCTTGCCCATCAAACGGAGTTCTATACCTTCTAGGATTATTAAAATCTCTACAATTCAATAGTTTAACTTTATCAGATTCTCCATCAATTGCTTCCTCAGTTGTTCCATCAAATTCAATAGCACCAACACCATCAGCAACTAATCCAAATATACCAAAAGATGAGTTTGAGTTTGTCAAATCACATTGCCCACCAGATGTACATCCAATACCTATTTTATTACCAATCGTAAATATAGAAACCAACTGAGCATATCCATTATGAGAAATAGAAACACCAATACCTGCTTCATTATATTGTGTGAATGAATCACAGACCATACTCTTCAAATCTTGTCCTAGATCATTAGTTCCAGTATAAGAAGCATCTACATGATGACCGTTAATCTTCATACCAATACTCTTACTCATAAAGTTAGTACAGTTTCTAATATAAGGACTCTTATATCTTCCACTTGACCCCTCATTTGCTGGTCCAGCAGTAAGATATCCTGATGCTGCTCCAAAAAATTCACCACTATCAATATCAGATTGTATTGGTGGGAAAGCAACCGCACCCATATTTCCTAAATGCTCTGTTAATACACCATTTGTACCATGAAAACTTAAATTTTCTATCAAACAACCACGTCTAACATGAAAAACATCTTTATTAGTATTAGTAGGAATAACACTAACTAATCTAAGATCTTCTCCAGTTACACTAACATTATCTCTTAATCCAATAGGATTATTCTCAGTATAAACACCAGAACGAACTTTAATTGTATCACCTTCTTGTGCTACTGCTGCAGCAGCACCTATAGTTAACATAGCATCACCTTCTAATAATCCACTATTAAGATCATCACCATCCTTTGTTACCCAAAAAGTATTTTGCGTTTCTACACCAGAAGGTCTCCATTTTACACCATCCTGATAAGAAGACAATCTCCAATCATTCTTACTTTTACTAGAATCATATCCAGTTTTATTGAGTTTATCAATTAAGAAACTTTCTAATTCTAATGTACCAATCAGTTTTGTATTCTGACCTACATGTAAGTTCTTCTCAATACCAACACCACCTTCAGTAACTATGGATCCAGTATCTTTATCATTAGCCTGAGTGGCATCATCAACAGTTACCTTTCCACCAATGTGTACCTTTTTAACAACACCTAAACCACCATCAATTTGTACGGAAGCACTTGTAGGACTAGCAGCATCAGTAGCATCATTAAATGTGGCAAGACCGTCTACATCCAGTTTAGCATTTAAAGTTGTATCTCCATCTACATCAAGAGTAGAATTTAAAGTTGTAGCACCATCTACATCTAGGGTACTGTTGAGAGTCGTAGCACCATCAACATCTAACGCAGCATTTAAAAAAGTATTACCATCAACATTTAATTGTGAATCAAAATCAACATTACCAGTAACATGAAGTGTTCCTGTAACATCTAAAGTAGAACCTGGGTTATTATTTTGAATACCAACCTTGGTCATCCTATAAATGTCAGTTCCATTATGACCCCAGAAATCCTGTGTCTGTACATCACAGATCATTGTTGGATTGTTTGGATTTGGTATTGGAATTAAATTATCTACACCAATACCTTGACTGTTAATCTGTTTATAATTCCAAACAGTGAATAACTGAGCAGCACTATTAGTAGGTAGATAAACACCCTCATCTTGGGCATACATACCATCAAGACTTAATGGAGATGCTTGTATCCAACGAATACCATTCACATCCTGATTCATATAGTATCCATTGATACCTGGCGAATCAGCAGAGTCAATTATATTCCTATCAATCTTAACCGATCCTTCTACATCAAGTTTTATCGGACCATCTGTACCTACATTATATCCAGGTATATTACCAGGATCTGTGCTACCAATACCAACAATACCAGTTTCAGTAACAACAAAAGAATCATCCCGTTCACCAACCTGCAGGCGTTGGTATGGTTGTGTTGTTCCAATACCTACTGAAGTGACACCAGTATTAGAATCTTGTGCTAAAATAAATGATTTTTCTCTTACTCCAACTTGCAGTTTACCATCAGGCAGACTGGTCCCAATACCAACTCTACACTCTTCAGTGACTGTTAAACACTCATCACCGATCTGGAATTTACCATCTGGTTGTGTTGTCCCAATACCAATACCACCCTTATCAGTAACAATAAAGGCAGAATAAAGAGGATCAAGTGGCATTTCTGGATCAAGACCCTCTCCACCAACATTAACTTGGAATCTACCGTCAGGTTGTGAAGTTCCTATACCTACTCGGCCAGGTATTTGACCATCATCTTCATACTTTGCTGATGAAATAGCAGTGAGTACACTACCACCAGCACCAACATTAAATCTTTGTTTTACTGTTAAATATTCTACATCTAATTCACCAGCAATATAAACATCACTATTGAAGATAGCATCATCATTAACTACTAACTTTCCAACTTCTAATTCAGTTAAACTATCAACATTTAAAGCAGAACCAAATACATCAGCATAAAGTGTGCCATAAACATATACATCATTAGTAAATTCAGTTACACCAGCAACTGAAGGATTATCACTATCATACGACGGATTACCAGGATACTTTTCCTTCTCTTGTGTCATGATATTAACCCACCAGATGGAATTTTATCAAGTCCAACTTTACTGCCTCCATATACTTGACCTAAGAAAGTAACATCTCTAGGTGCTAAATTACCCTTTAATGCGTCACAATCTGCTACATTTGATTTAAGTAATATTCTATTTTTAGCATTAATAGTTATATTATTACCTGCGACTAGATCCATATCCTCATCAGCATCAATCACTATCTTCTTCCCTCTTATTTTCACCTCACCATTCTGTTGTGCTGTTATCCAAACATCACCATTCTTACCAATAATATTGATATTAACTCCACCAGATTCATCCTCTTGTCCACCAACTATTTCAATTGCTTGATCATTATAAATGTGATAAAGACCACCATTAGACATACCAACAACGCTCTTATCACCACTAGCAGTCTGTGCAAATAAATCATAAACAATAGATCCATTTAATCCCATCTCAGGATTAGCAGATTCTATTCTAAAGTGTGGTCCAAACGAAAGATACTGTCTTTGTTGCCAATTTGTTGGTCTATCTGACATATTCTAATACTATACCCTTTTATTTATTTCAACTAATACAATCAATAACTTGCTTAACTTCCCCTTGATAGGTAGGTCTAGCTTTTAATGATGGTTTTAATATAGCACCAAACCCAGTTTTACTGTTGACACTAAGTAGTGGTAACTCTTCAACATCCTTTTTAGTGGTTAAACTATTATCAGGTGGGATAACATTTACAATATGACCTAAATCATCCACATAAATGTCATATTCATTTTCACCATCAGTAACCTTATCATCTTTATCATATCCAATACCAGGATTAACAATCACCACATGATCTATCTCAACAGGCACAGGATCTGCTGGTATTGGATAATTTTCACCCTCTGATACAATATAAATGTCAGTTACTTGACCATAAGTAGGAGAATCTTCATCCTGATCAATGACTGCTCTTGCTATAGCACCATATCCTTTATTACAATTATCAGTTATCTCAACATATGGTGGTGTAGTATATCCAGATCCACCACTTACTAGATCAATTCCAATAAGACTACCTACAGCATCAGCATTTTCACCAACAATAGATCCCATAATTGCCTTTCCAAGTGCTTCGGTTCCACCACCACCAAAAATATTTACCTTTAATCCAGCACAATTTAATGGAGGACCAGCATAACATTCACCTAGTCCACTCTTGAATCCAGGATTACTAACACTTGGATTTAAGAAGTCAAACATACCTAATGATCCACTAGCAACACTCAAACCCTGAATACCACCAACAATATCCTTAACAAGTCCATCAGCAGCATTAGCAACCTCTAATATCTTATCAACAGCAACACCAACAGAATTTTTAGGACCTTTACCAATCGTCCACTCTCCAGTTTTCTTATTAAATGTTGGTTCTGAAGTATCACAGGTGATAGCACCAACTAAACCCAATAAACCTTCTGCTTTAGATCTAAGGAAACCACCAATATCAAATCCACCAACAAAACCAAGAAGTTTACCCACTCCACCCATAACTCCACTCATAGCATTAGTAATTCCACCAATAATATGATTCATCAAACCACCAACAAATTGATCAGCAATACAAGAAACAAAATTAGAAACATTATCTGCTATACCTTGAAGCAATCCCTTGATTGCTCCACCAATAGTATCCATTATTTTTGAAGTTAGACATGGTAATATATTTTGCATCGCTTTCAATGGACCCATCATCGCTTCTTGTGCTTTAGTACCAGCGATCTTTGCTAACTTTGTTTTTCCTGTAGCAGCTAAAACTTTTCCAAACACATCTTTGTATAATAAACCAATTCCTTTCTTCAACGTAGGTGCTAACCCTTTACTAAAAAGATTATTAGTCATATTATTAACTAATCCCTTAGATATCCCCTTAATACTAGAAGTAACACCACTAACAAGTTTAGAAATCTTACCAGAGATAGCACCAACTGCTGTTCCAAGTCCACCAGTCATGGATTGAATTTTACTAACAAGATTACTAACTTCTGCCCCTATCTTCTTTACTGTAGATGAAGTAGAAGTATCAGCAGCAACAACCTCAGATCCTACCGCATTGTAAGCAGTTCTAGCATCCTCTCCAAGTTGAGATAACAAATTTGTAGGAACATGTCTTGGAGAAGGTTGAGATTTAGTATTCTGCTCATTAGCTTCTCTGCTTATAATATAAGCACCATCATTTGTTATTTTAGAAGTTTGTCCTTTAAATGGTTGGAATGGATTTTTAAATTTATCAAGTTTATATAAATCTCCAGTAATTGTACCACCAAACACACCCATTATAACTGGTTGTTGAGCATCATCCCCATCTAAAAAGAATCCAAAAACATTATCGCCAGGTGATAATTTGACACTAGTTGCCCTATTTGCTGCTCCAGATCCATCAGTAGGACTTAAAAGAACTTGTGCCCAAGGAAGATCATCATTTTTTAGAGTTGCCTCATCATAAGGATGATATCCAAGAATACGAACTTTAAATCTATTTCCTAATCCACCACCATTTATCTGAACACCTTGAGCTTCTTCAGGTGCGATCTGTCCAATCCACCATATAAAACCATCTCTTCCTAAAAAATTACTTTTTATTAGTGATTCTTCTATCATTTTTCCTGTTCTCCAAAAGTATCTTTAATTAATTCCAAAGAAGTATATGACCCATCAGCGTCAAAATAATGACATAGTGCTCTAATCATATATAGACCACTTTGTTCAACATCATCATTCTTTTGAGTACTAATTGTTATTAAAGGGAACGTACACTTAATCATTTGACCTGCTTCCAAATTAGTATTGGATGGTATAGTCATTGATATTGTCTGAGTCATGATAGTATTATATCTCATTAAAGACTGTGCCTGAACCCTCATAGGATTAGCATTTGGAGGTTTTTTATCCTTCAATTCTTTTGCTGTTATATTAGGATCAGGATCAAATGTTCCCCTATCTATAACAGCAGTTATAAATCTACTAGGAATTTCTCCCAGAGTTTTATCAGCACCATCTGCTACTGCTGGTAAACTAATTGGTTTACCTGTGGGTTTTACCTTACCAATATAATCATCAAACTCAAATACTTTATCCTTATAATTTAACTGAAGAGGATCAAAATACATTCTATAACTACAGTAAGTACCTCTTTTTAATTTTCCAAGTAAATCTTGATTCTCATTAGTAGTATATTTTATAATCTTATAATCATCTTCCATAAGACTACTATCAACAACTTCTGTATACATATATTCTTTATCATAAGGTTCTTGTGATATTAAAGAATCAATTGATTTGTATTTAAATCCACTATTAGTTTCATAAAAACAATATCCAGCAGTTCCGTCTCCACCTTTAGTTTCTTTTCCACCAGGAACAGACTTAGCAGCTAACCAAGTTAATAGAGTAAATGGTTTTCTCATATTTCCAATAAAACCATATCTATTTTCAGTTGTATCAATATCAACAGGTTTTTTTGTCTTTAACTCATCTTTTATTATTTTTTCTACATCCTCCGATATTTTTCCACCCACAAATTTTTTACCAACTCTAGAAGTTTCATTAGTTATTGCTTCACGAGAAACTAAATTTAAAGTAAATGTTTCAACATTGGCATCCCTACTTACACCAGTAATACTAGAAACATAAAGATGTTTATCTGGATCCTCTTTAAGAAATTGTAATCCTGGATTATCTACACTATTGCCAGAAATTTTCATAACAACTCTTTCACCACCCCTTACAGGTAATCCATTATAGAGAGACTGTATTGTATTACCAGTTTCAGGTTGAGTTATACTTTGTCCAGTATTAACAATTAACATTTTTGCTGTAATTGTTGGAGAAAATATATCTTCAAAATATTGAATACCAACAACAGCAGGTTCTATATTGACTGTACGTTTACCGTCAGCCGATTGAATCATAATATATTCGTAAATAGAAGGGTCTTTTGCTGACATTTTATTGATCGTATTTTAAGTCTTGAAGTATTTTCATAATATTTACAACAGGTGCTATGGTATCACCAAGATCATCACCACCACCACTTATTATTTGATTTGACGATGAAGATTCTCCACCATCTATCAAAGGAACATAAACTTTCTTAATTCTATTAACTGGAGGAATAACAACATCACCTTTCTTATTAATCACTTCAATTGAAGTCTTAATACTCTCAGCAATGATCATAAGATCATCAGCACTAGATTCCAATTTCTCAGTAAATTCGTCAATAACAGCATCAAAATTCATAGATCTTTCGCTGGTATTAGACATCATATCCTCAACACTACCAGCAAAGTTTTTAAATCTTGAATTCCATTCTCTATTTAATTTTTGTTGAAACTTTCTATACTTATCACGTTGATCTACAGTAACATCAATATCTTTAATTGAAGGATGATATGACATTGAATTTATTGCATCAAAGAATGGTTTACCTAAATCATTAACTACAGAATTTGTTATAACATATTCACCAGAAGTTAACCAAGCAGGGACAGTATCGTATCCAACAGTTCCCTTAGCTTTTACAGATCCACCACCATTATACTGGAATGGTTCGATAGAAGATAAACTGGGTTTATTAGTAACAACTGGAGGAGTTTGCTCCTTATTTTTACCTTTACGATTTACTAATCCACCCTTATTATATCCAGATACATCTTCCTCAACATCACCATCAACTTTACCAAATTTCCAAAGATTAGTTTTAATCCAATCAAAACCCATCATTACAGGATCTTGTACAAATTCAAAAGCTTTTAATACAGAATCAAATAAATTACCAAAACCAGCAGTAACCTTAGATAAGTTATCTTCCAAATCTGTTTTTAAATTATCAAAATTAAAACTCATTAGTGCCTTTGAAATACTAACTAACGTTCCACCAAATCCACTAAGTATATCAAAAGTTCCAGACATGAAATCTCTCATAGTCAGAACAAATGAGCTCATATTTTTTAATAAAATACCAGTACCCTTTATAATTGCTGGTAAATATTTAAGACCCCAACCAAGAAAAAGAATACCAAAGAAATCTAATATTCTACCTAAAAATCCTTTACTACTACTAGTACGTATTTTTCCAGTGCGTTTAAAAACTCCAGTAATACTAGTAGCTTCTATCACATCTTCATTATTTTTCCTTCTCTTATTTTCTATCCTTCTTCTAAAAAATTTACTATCGTCTCTAATAAGTCTATTTGTAAATTTTGTCTTATCACCAACCGCTTCAACTAATTCCTCAGTACTAGTAGTTGCCTTGCCTAAAGATTTAGAAAAGTTGGACATATTCTCACCAATTCTTCTAATGTTTAAAGAAGAATTTAATAAGGATCGTCTAACTTTCCTATTTTGTATAACAGAAGCTACCATAATTATCTAGAACTTATATTAAACTGCTTATATGCTGTATAAACATAAGTATTACTACTATTCTTAGCAGGTATATTTGGCGTAATCCCAGAACTGCCAGGAATTTTACCAGAAGCATCAAGAGTCGAACTCTCATTACCACCACTAATTGGAATGGGAATTATTGTTGTTCCACTATCAACCTGTTGACTTATTATTTCACTTATATTTCCATCTTTCTTTATTGGAGTAATAGAACTAGAATCAAACTTTCCTGAAGAATTAAATCCAAAATTATAATTATTGTTTCCTTCTTCTACAGCATTAACATTATATTTCTCTTTAAATTCTTCTATAGTGGTAATAGGTTTTTCAGTAATAACTTCTACTTCTTCTGAATTACCTGGACCATTTGATTGTGACTCAATTAACTTACCATTTTCTTCTACTTCTATATCATCTCCCCAAATTGGTAGATTTTTATAAAAATTATTAAGCCATCCAAAGAAACCTTTCTGTTCTGCTATGGGAGATTCTAAAACCTCATTCTTCTGATTACCCTCTACAGGTACTTCATCATTTTCAATTTTCTCACCCAAATTATAGTTTTGATTACTAGTCTTAAATTCTTTTAACTTTTCTTCATCTACAATTCCACCCTTATTAAGATTAAAGTCACCCTCATCACCATCATCACCACCACTAAAACCAGGAAGAGAAGCACCCAGTGCAATCCAAGGCAATTTACCTAAAAAGAATCTATTTAAACCACGAAAGATATTACCAAGCCACCTAAAAGGTGTCAGTAATGCTTTACCAAGACCAAATCCTTTAGTTATGGTGTTTATTCTAAATAATGATCCAACTAATCTAAGTATACCAAATCTAGTTGATAACCATAGTGCACCAACAGTAAGTAATCCCCCACCAACAGTTAGACCTATCTCTTTTAATTTTTGCTTATTTCCATCAGACATAGCTCTTATAGCTTGTATGCCTTTTTCAGCTAACCAACCAAAGAACAATGTACTAAAGAACTTACCTATAGTAGCTAAACTAATTTGTGCCTTTCCTGCTATCCTAGCAAATGGTGATATTAACCCTTGCTGAATCTTTTTCTCTATCTTTTTCTCACCTTCTGTTCTTAACTGCTCCTCCGCTAAATCATTTTCCCTCTTTCTTTCTGCTGCTTCTCTTTGTCTGTCTAAAGCAATCTGAAGAGATAAATTATCCTTTACAACTTCTAATCCTTGCTGTAAACCTTGAATTTGGTTAGTAACAACACTAAGTTGTCTAACAACATTTCCCAATAATAAAGTATTATTTTGTATTAAAACTGGAGTAACACCGTCCAGAACAGGTTGTTGCTGTGGTGTAATACCACCAGTAAGTAAGTTAGCAGGAACTCTATTTCTTACTGCACGTATTCCTCCTGATATTGGTGATGTTAATGGTTCAGCCATTTGATTGTTGTTGTGCTTTTAAATTTTCTTCTTCGATATACTGATGAAGAAGAGATAAATAAATCTCCCTTTCCCAAGGAATCATATTTTCTAGCTCTGTTAAGCTATATTTATGATGTTGCATCAAAGCAAAGTTTATCTTAAAGTATGACTCAAGATCTTCATGAGCCATACTTATGCGAAAAAACTCTGTAGCCCTTCTAATACAATTTCACTTTCAACTCCAGTATTGGGATTAGTAACTTTAACTTTATGAGATAATTTGGGCATAGTTTCAAAAAAGTTCTCAACATCCTTAAATTGTTTTGTATTTAAAGATCCAATAAAATCAGATAATTCCTTTTTTGTACAATCTGTCCCAGCCCAAGATTCTTCTTCAGAATAAACTTGTTCAATACAAGAAGAAATCAATTCAAAAGTATCATCAACACTTATTTCACCAGATTGAAAATTAGTTTTGATAAACTCTTCCATAGAAGGATATTTCATTCTCAAAGTATAATCATCATCTAATTTTATATCAGGACTATGATTTTCACCAATCTGAACTTTTATATCATCAAGATTAATGCTTGAAGGGACTTGAGTCTCATTATCATCTGGGCAAGTAATGGTAACTTCAACCTCTTCACCAACAGATTTTCCTCTTACATTCAAAAACAAAAATTCAATATCAAAAGTTGCTAAACTCTCAACTTTAATTCCTCTAGTAAGAATACAAGATTTTAAAACGTCCTTGACTGCTGTAGCAATCTGTTTAGGATCATTCGTTTCCATTGCAAGAATAAGAACCTTCTCTTCTCTAACTAAAAATGGTCTAAATTTAACTTTCTTTTTTGATGAAGGTATTACCAACTCATACGTTGGTGTCGAAATCTTCGGTAAAGGCATAATATGCTCAATTCAAGTAATTTTATTTATAGGGGTTTATCCAAAATAATGACGAGATCTAACTCCGTCTGATACATCATTAAATCCAGTCTGTAAGGAAGAAACTTTATCTGATGCCGAATTAACAGTAGTTCGTATTTGTCCAGCAGCATCATTAAGAATACTAAATTCAGATCCTCTACCTTGACTTGCTAAGACTGCAGGCAAATTATAGGGTCTATTGTTATAAGCATTTCTTCCACTGGCATTATTAGTATTGTTATTATTAAGATCAGTACCTCTATATTCAGCAGCAGTAGTAGATTCCCCACAAATATAACGATCATAGCTAAAATTACAAGTAGCTTTTAATACTTGTGAATTTTGATAAGAAACTCTTGTAGAATTTAAAGATAATGGAAATAACCCTATAAATTTATATTCAATAAATTGCCTATAATTTTTCTCAAATTTAACTATTCTAGTTTCGTTAGATTTATATAATTCTGGATACCTCATCTTAAAATGATAGGTAGTAGGATTCTTTGGATCAGCAGGAGTTGCACCAGAAATGTATTCCATCCAATGCTCTAAAAATTTAAGTGACTTATATTCATTGTCAACATAAAATTCTAAAGATATTTGAGTAAAGTTTCTAGTATGGGCAAACCTTTCAACAACACCTTGATAATTTCCAACAACATCAGATGTTGCCATAGCACTGCCTGGTAAAGAAGCAGAACTACAAAGTAATCCAATATCTTCTCCAGCAAATCTAAAGTCTATACCTTTATTTCTAAGATGATCTGCTAAAGAATATCCATCATTATTATAATGTGGTGGTAAGGCAAACTTTACTAAGTAATGAGAAGTTTGAGCAACATTCTGAAACTTCGGTAATATCTGCGATATTTTCTTTGGGATTGGTGCTGGCACTCTAAATAGTCTTACTATATCATTTCTATTTAGATGGCTTACAACGGAAAATATCAACCATCTCACCCAAAGAAGTATAAAGGTGATCCTACAAATATAACTTTTAGATCATTATGGGAAAGAAAATTCATGGTTTACTGTGATAATAATCAAAATGTATTAGAATGGAACAGTGAAGAGATTGTTATTAAATATAGATCTCCTGTAGATAGCAAACCTCATAGATACTTCCCTGATTTTTATATGAAGGTAAGAGAGAACGATGGTAGAATAAAAAAATATGTCATTGAAGTGAAACCTTTAAAGCAATGCAGTCCACCTAAAAAACCAAAAAGACAAACTGCTGCTTATATAAAAGAAGCAATGACATTTGCAGTAAATCAAACAAAATGGAAGGAGGCAAGAGAATATTGTGCCGATAGGCAATGGGAGTTTAAAGTAATTACTGAAAAAGAACTTGGTATAAAATAATGGCAAGAAGAGCTAAAAGAAGAACTCGTGGTGCTTCTTATGAACAAGTAAAAGCAGATATTGATGCTAAAGAAGGAATTAGATTAGCACCTGTCCTAAAAGATTTAATTGGTAATGAAGATCCAGATGATCTTATGGTTAAAGTTACGGAAGTTTTAGAAGAAGAAAATCCAAAAGGAGTTCAAGCAGGTAAATATTATACTTTCATATATTATGCTAAAACACCAGATATTCAATATGACCAATATCCATTAGTTGCCGTGCTTGGTGTATTTGAATGGGGATTTCGTGGTATGAACTATCATTGGAGTGAAACTAAATCATATACATGGGACGAAGTCATGGGTGGACTCTATAATATAAGACCAATAGAGTTAAGAGCAGCAAGAACAATACCTTATCAGAAAATCATTACTAAATAACTCAATAAAGTAATATATAAATGGCTAGACTCTCCTCCCACCCTCCAGGTACAATCTATGATGCTGATGATAATCCGATAGGAGTTAAGTCTGTAGTTATAGAAAGTAAGGGAGCAAATCTTAAATCACCAAAGAATAGAAATAGATCTAAAGTTTACATATATCCTTCCGCTAGAGATATTCGAGAATATGAAGATAGTTTTAAAATACAAGCTATTGAATATCTAGTTCCTGGTGACGGTGATGGAACTGGTGTTTCTATTAAAGGTGATATAGATGGGATGAGAAATTCTTTACCTTATGATAAAAGAAAACTTGCTGAACTGGAAACTATATCTCCTGGATATAGTAAATTAACCAGAGAACAAAGATTAAAATTTCATAAGGAGAATGGAATAGCAATTAATAGTGCGGATCAAGCTAAACAAATTAAATTAGAAGTTCAGAATGAAGATAGAACAGAACTATTTGAAAAAAGAGGATTTAACACAAAATCTAAATTCTTTATTGAATTACCTATCCCACAACAAGTAAGTGATACTAGTTCAGTAAGTTGGGGTGATGAAACTATTAATATTTTTGAAATGGCAGGATTAGCCTTAGGTAAAAATATTATAGAAGGTGGAAAGGATATTAAATTTAGTAAGGTAAGATCTATACTAAAAGCAATGACCCTTGGTATAGATTTACCAAACGTGGATGACAATGTATCTAATGCGGTAAAAGCAGCAGTAACTGGACAAGCATTAAATGCGTTTGGATCAAATTTAGATGTAAATTCAGTATTATCTAGAAGCACTGGACAAGTCTTAAACTCAAACTTAGAACTATTATTTAAAGGAGTCAATCTAAGAACATTCCCATTTGATATAACTTTCTCTCCTAGAAATCCAAAAGAAGCAGAAGTAGTAAAAAATATAATTAGAAAATTAAAACAGGCAATGTCGGCAAGAAGAACTACTAATCAAACAACACTTTCTGGACAATCAAAACTACTTTTAAATCCACCAGATTTATTCATACTACGATATCTTAAAAATGGTAAGGATCACCCATTTTTAAATTCCTTCAAACCATGTGCACTAACACAATTAAATGTTAATTACACTGGAGCAGGTACATACGCAACCTATGGAGATTCAACACCAACAAATATACAAATGAGAATGGTATTCAAAGAAATCAATCCAATATACGCTGAAGATTATGATGGAAAATTCGCAGGACCAGGAGTAGGATTCTAATGGGTTATTTTCAAGAGTTACCAAATGTAGCAGTAGCATCAAGATTACCCGAAAAAAGGTCATCAAGAGAATATGTTATTGCTAAAAATATATTCAGAAGAGTTAAAATACTTAATTCCTTAGAAGACAATGTATCATTATTCAATAAGTATCAGGTATATGAAGGAGACAGACCAGATACAGTAGCAAAAGAACTGTATGGAAATACTGAACTAGATTATGTTGTTATTTTATCTTCGGGAATAACCAATATAAGAGATGAATGGCCTCTATCAAATTATCATTTATATAACTATGCCTTAGAAAAATATGGAGAAAGTCAATTAACTGCTTTACACCATTATGAAACAATAGAAGTAAGGGATCAACACAATAGATTAATTTTACCTGCAGGATTAACTGTAGATAGTAGTTTTAAAATAGATGGTCCAGGATTACAATTTCCTACAGGGACTAAATGGAAAGCTATAAGAGAAAGTGGGGAACTAGAACTAACACAAGATACATTAGGTGGAACAGCATCTGATTTAATAAACACAATTGCTATAGCAATAAGCAATTATGAATATGAAACTCGTGTAAATGAAGATAAAAGACAGATAAGAGTTTTAAAACCACTTTACCTACAACAATTCTTAGAGGATTTCAGAAGAATCATGAGATATGATAGAAATTCTCAATATCTTAATAAGAATCTAATTACTACAGAAAATACTACTTTAGTTAATTAAACATAAAAAAGACCCACCCGAAGGTGAGTCTTCCCAATATTCAGGCTCTCTTGGATCATCTTTCGGATCCCAGTAGAAGAAATTCATCTGGGATAATCTACAATGTTTAAGAGGCTTGATTTTCATTAACTTTCCGCTAGTTTAGCAAAGTATGATAATGCGTCATCATCTTCATCTGAA
>MDTB01038710.1_pt1 | contig 14971 bp, 18 predicted proteins | sample 811161 | NCBI WGS metagenome assembly MDTB01 (sample SAMN05326650, study PRJNA326480) | marine metagenome | isolation source: seawater | place: Mediterranean Sea | collected 2009
AGAACAAGTTTGACGAAACGGCAGCGGGCTGGCGAGCGAAGCTACCAAAGCTAAATATCTCAAGGATATCGGTGTCTACATCTACGCCCCGGTCGAGAATTGCCTAGGGAGCAGGGATTGAACTTGTCAAGATCAGCGACCGCATCGGGAGGAATCTTGTGAACCTGCATTTTTCCAAGGCAGAATTCGATGCCCGGATTGCGCAGACCTGTCAGCGGATGGCCGGGCAGGACCTAGATGGCCTGTTGCTGTTTAAGCAGGAGAGCATGTACTACCTGAGCGGCTACGACACTGATGGTTTCGTGTTGTTTCAGACACTATTTCTGAGCGCGGATGGTAGTTTGACCCTTGTCACACGAGCGGCAGATCGGGTTCAGGCGGCGTATACCTCAGTAATTGAGGACGTTCGTATATGGATAGATTCAGGGGATGCAAATCCAGGTAGTGATGTACGGGAGATGCTTGAGAGCCGCGGCATGCGCAGCAAGCGCATCGGTGTTGAGTATGATGCTTACGGGCTTTCGGCCAGTCGCGGCCGTATGCTGGATGCTGCGCTTGAGGGATTGTGCACAACCGTAGATGCCTCAGACCTGGTGCGTCGCCAGAGGCTGGTCAAAAGTCCCGCAGAACTCGATTATCTGCGTAAGGCCGGGGAGATCTCTCAAGCGGTACAGCAAGAGGCGGTTAATCTTTCGGTGCCAGGAGCTTTTGAGGGAGACATCCGCGGTGCTATGCATCGGGTAGTGTGGTCGCGCGACGGTGATACTCCAGCCCATGTCTGGCCTATGGGAAGTGGTCCGTCGGCTCAATTGGTACGCTACAAATCAGGGGGACGGCGTATCGGTGAGCAAGACCAGGTATTTCATGAGTTCGCCGCGGCCTATCGGCACTATCACGCGGCGCTCACGTTTGCACTGGTGACTGGCAAAGCTAGCAAAGCACATCGCACTATGTTTGAGGTATGCCACCAGGCGCTCCAAGCCTGCAAAGAGACCTTGCGTGCTGGAAGCACCGTGGGCGATGTGTTCGAAAGCCATCGTCAGGCTTTTATTGCCGGCGGTTTTGGCGAAAGCTATCTTAATGTTTGCGGCTATACGATGGGGGCTATGTTTCCACCGACTTGGATGGAAGATCCCTTGATCCGCGAAGCAGATCCCCAGGTGCTGGAGCCAGGCATGACTTTCTTCATGCATATGCTCATGGTCGACAGAAGCAGTGGCCATATGATGGCACTGGGCGAGCAGGCGATTGTGACCGAGGGCGCTTGCGAACCAATCACCCATGCGTTGAATAGTTTGGTGATCAACTGATACTGTTTGGTGGGTCTGGCACAAAGGGACTGGTTCGAATTCGTCCGTGAGCCCTATTACTACCTATCGGGACTTATGTCGCCGCGCTTTATTTTGGGTTTTGTCACCATATGATGGCAACGCCAAGACCGACAGACGCCAGGCCTGCGGCACCTCGGATACCCAGGTGACTCCAGGTCATAAATCTGGCGGTAAATCTCAACGGGACCGAGATCACGGCGGACAGTAGTGCCATGCCCAGCATTGACCCAACACCGAAAAGAAGCGCGTATACCAGGCCCTTAATCGGCGAATCTAGCGCCGCAGCCGCTAAAACCACCAGAGCTGCGGAACCTGCGAGACCTTGGACCATTCCGACCAGCAAGCTACGAATGGGCAATCCTGACGGGTGCCCGTGTTCGTGGGGAATCTGTGCGTGAGGTTGATGGTTATCAGCGTGCGAGTGTGCGTGAATATGAATCTGGCCATTCGCGTGGGAATGAGCGTGGATGTGAACCCTCTCCCGAACAAGGCGGTGAAGGACGTTTGCGCCCAGCAAGATCAGCATCACTCCAACTGCAAATTCCAACCAATAAGACAGTGCCGGACTGATCGAAGATCGCGAGATTATGATGACGCCAGCGAAGACGCAGAGGGTCAACATGTGTCCAACGCCCCAGGCTAAGCCGTGGCGGAAGATTTGCTTCCCACCCCGCTTTCCTGCCGAGATACTTGCCAAAGCAGCCAAGTGATCGGCTTCCAGGGCATGCTGCATGCCAAGTAAAAGGCCTAAGACGATAATTCCTATCACAACGTTCTAATCTTCTACCGACATTACCCGGTCGCGATGGCCAATTTTCCTCTCAACCACCATAGTACCGAGCGCGTCTAGTATCACCCGGCAGGCCAGTTGTGAGGTATTGTCGTTGACGTCGTAAGGTGGGGAGACTTCGACGACCTCCATACCGCATAAGCCTTCGTGAGCGATCAGCCGCACCATTTCTAGTGCCTCCCGCGGGGTGAACCCGCCTGGTTCTGGAGTTCCGGTTCCGGGGGCAAATCCTGGGTCGATACTGTCAATATCGAAGGAAAGGTAGACCGCTTTTGCATCTTTCCAGGCAAGTTCCAATGCCATCTCGGCAGCCCTATGTACCCCGAGTTCCTCAACATCTTTCATGGTCATAACACTGGAGCCACGCTCGTTAGCGACTTCAGATCCGGGTCGTGAGCCATACCAACCACCGATACCGATCTGTACTAAATTTTTAGGTGGGCAGTTACTGAGTCCGACATCGTGCATATGGCTGTGGGCACGGTGCGAGCCATGAACCTCCACACTCTCGTGGTTATTGGAAGTCCAGAACCAGGGAGTCGTGTGCATGCGCTCATCCATGTCCATGTCTTGCATATCGATATGCCGGTCGAAATGGATGATGCCCACATTACCGTCAATGTGTGGTGCGATCCCGCGGACATTTGGATAGCCAAGACTGTGATCGCCACCACAGATTATCGGAAAGGCACCCGAGGTATAGATGTGAGAGATCGCGTTAGAGACTTGATCAAACGACTTTTCAATATTTCCCGGAATGACAAACACGTCTCCGGCGTCACAGATATCCAGTTCCTCAAAAATGTCGACCCCACCGTCTACAGAGTAACCATCGTAAACAGCAGAGATTCGGCGGACTGCCTGTGGCCCAAAGCGGGTACCGGGTCGGTAGGTCGTTCCGGTATCGAACGGCACGCCAACGAAGGCTGCTTCATAATCACCGACTTTACGAATATCCTCGCAATATGGAGTTTTCATAAAGGTATTAATGCCGGCGAAGGCTGGCTGATGACCTCGGCTAAACAGCGATATGCTTCGATCGTTGATCGAATCTGCAGCCTCAAGCCCCAGTTCCAGACCCCGTTTAATTTCCTCATCCTGCTTGCTCTGTGAAATTCGTCGCAGGCGTTTAAGATTGCGGTTGCCCCTAAGTTCGCCAGTTTTTGGGTCAGGCATTCAAAGAGTTCCTCATTCTGAATGGTTGTATAGAGACGCGTAAGCCGGTCGGCCGGAGACCGGGTTGTATCATTAACCCCCAGCCTTGCCGACTTCGTCTACAGTCTGGATAATTGTATTCGCCTTAACGATATCATGGAGCGTGCGAAATAGTTTCCAGTCGAGGTTGCGGGCGAAGTGGTGTCCGGTCGGCGCCCGAACAGCGGCGCGCTGTGTTCTGTCCGGGTCATCATCATTCATCCGTTGGGTCCTCCGCGGCTCGATCATTCATCGTTCGATACTTATCCCAAAGAACTTTATCCTAAATCGACTTAGATTTTGGGAGCCCGACGGGGGATGATCGCTACCTGTCTAGCGCGGGCCACATAGATACCACTCGCTGCAATCAGCCCAATACCAATCCAGGAAATAAAAGAGGGAAGGGTGCTGAAGAAGAGGAAACCAAATGTGACTGCCGCCACAATCTCGACGTAGGTGAATGGTGCGAGCGTCGAAGCTTCGGAATCGGCGAAGGCGTACATCAGCAGCACCTGATTTACCGTACCCGTCAGAATTAGAAGCCAGATGTAGGGCCAAGCCGAATCCGGAATCGCCTGCCAGTTGCCCGGGAGAAAAAATGTAAGAACAATCGTCGCGCAAACCGCGCCAGCAAAGGCCGTAATCAGTGGCGGAGAGACTGCACCGAGTCGACGGCTCAGCGTAAGTTGGATGCTGAGCACGACAGCGCAGAGAAAGATCAAGATTGCCCCCATGTTGATCTCTTCAAACTCAGGTCGGATCACCAGCAGAACTCCCACAAATCCACTGGTGACGCCAATCCATACCGGCCATCCGGCCCGTTCTTTAAGAAACAGAACGGCCATGATGACCAACAGAAACGGATAGGCGTAGAGAATCGCGATTGCGTCCGCATAATCGACAGTGCGGGAACCAAGAACGAAAAGCGTCGTGGCGCCGGCCATCGTCAGGCCGCGGATGGCCTGCATCCAGGGGCGGGCAGGCATCAGCCCAGAGAGGCCAAAGCGCCAGATCAGATAGGGCAGCATCAGCAGGCTCATCCCAAGAAATCGAAACCAGGCGACCAGATAGGCGGGAAGCTGCTCACCCAGCAGCTTCATGATCGCCCCGGCAAACGCGGCGATGACCATGCTGATCATGATCAGGATAATTCCACGCAGGGTACTTGAGGGCATCATAGGGTTGGGTATCTCGTCCTAGGCTTCGTCGGCGCATCGTATTCTAGGCGAGACTAGCTAGATATCGTTTTCTACTTATTTGGTTTTGCTCTGCCATCACGCGTGCCCACCGATTTCCTGTTCATGACGAGTCAATACTGATGAAAGAACGGTAGAATAAATCCATATTCAAGGGGTTGTAAGTAACGCCTTAAAATCCAACAGCGTACAACTTGCAACGCGTCAAGAAAATTTCCACCACTTACCTTATTCAAAGAATGACCAACTACGATGCCAACAAGGTAGCCCAAATTCATCGACAACTACATTCACGTCTCCCGGCAGATCCAGCGTTGAGGGTGCGTGCATTGGAATCGATTCTTGTCGAGAAAGGACTGGTTAACCCGCAGAGCGTTGATGCCTGGGTAGAGGTTTATCAGGAGCATATCGGACCTAAGCGGGGGGCCCATATCGTTGCCAGGGCATGGACCGATCCCGCCTATAAGACGCGTCTGATGACCAATGCGCCAGCGGCAATCGATGAGCTGGGATATCTGGGTAGGGCCACTGGCCATCTCAAGGTGGTGGAAAACACAGATGCGATCCACAATTTGGTCGTATGCACTTTGTGCTCGTGTTACCCGTTCTCGATTCTGGGGATTGCACCTGCTTGGTACAAAGCGGCAGCTTATCGATCCCGTGCTGTACGCGATCCACGCGGTGTCCTGGAAGAGTTCGGTGTCGAGATTAACCTTGATGTCGAAATCCGTGTCTGGGACAGCACCGCAGAGCTGCGTTATCTGGTGTTGCCACAGCAGCCAGCAGGATCAGAGGCTTTCGATGAGGCGGCGTTAGCAAATATTGTGACGCGCAACTCAATGATCGGTACCGATCGCGCTCTCAGACTCTCCTCACATGGTATTGACTGATGGATGGCGTTCATGATCTTGGTGGTGAAGAAGGATACGGTCCCGTTCAAGTCGATTATGTTAGTGAGCCCTTTGATAAGGAATGGGAGGGCAGAGAGTGGGGAATCGCCCAGTGCGCGCGAACTCCAAATATGACGATCGACTGGTGGCGCTATTGTCGGGAATTGATCATGCCTGAAGACTATTTGAGTCGGCCTTATCTTGATTCTTGGGCCCAGACGGATTTTGCGACTTATATTGAAGCGGGATGGATCTCGCTGGAGGAGATCGACCATCAAGTCTCCCTGAGCAGTATGGATTACTCTGGTGACTTGCTTCCCGCCACTTCGGCACAGGATATATTGCTGGACGAGCGAAACCATGCGGTTCGTTATGATGCGCCGATTGAATCTGATCCTGTGTTCTCAACGGGACAAAGCATAATCACCAATAAGCAAGGACACCGAGGCCACACACGCCTACCGCAATACGCAAGAGGCGTCCGCGGAGTAATTCATGCTTATCACGGCGCCCATGTATTACCTGATCAATCTGCACAAGGCAGGCAAATCCATCAGCATCTTTACTCGGTAGTTTTCGCTAGCTCTAATCTCTGGCCAGAGATACACGACAGCAAAGATAAAGTCTTTCTTGATCTCTGGGAGTCGTACCTGACAGCAGCGTCATGACGAATAAAACCCCACCCGTCTCTCCCGGCCCGTTGCTCTCGGTCGATGGTGATCCTGTTTTTAATGAGATTTGGCAGGCACAAGCACTCGGGATCTCAGATACACTGGTACAGAACGGAGTTTTTAGCGCTGGGACCTGGTCTCAGGCACTGGGCGACGCTTTAAAACAGGCTAAGATCGAAGGCGAAGCGGATGATCAGGAAAACTATTATCGATGTGTATTGAGCGCGTTAGAAAGCCTTGTAATGGAAAACTCCAATATTAATCCGCAGATGCTTGATGAAAAGCTGAGCGACTTAGAGGAGGAGCGGGACCATCACGCCCGGAAAACCGAGACACGTTAGGGCCGCAAAGGCGGTTCAATCTTTATGCAACTTAGGAAAAGGCCTTGACGCCAGAACAGATTGAGGCTGCGGCACAGCTTTTGAAGAAAACGCGTTTTGAAAAAGTGATGTTGAAGGACCTTCATCAGAGGGTATGGCCAGTGATTGCCGATAACGGTACCGATGGTGCGTGGGTCTATGGAGCTGGGGTAAAGCGATGGCGAGACCTTGATCTTGTCAACACAGAGGTCTCACTAGTCGTTAACGGAAAGCAAGAACGATCAGGATCGAGAAAAAATGTGCTGGGAGACCCGCTTGGCACATCTGCTTGGCTTGTAAATGCCCGCCCCCGGGATGGCGAGGGCCTGAAGGCAAGTGATATACACAATACCGGAGCGGCAACAGATATCTATCGGGTAAACCCTGGAGATACAATCGTCGCAAGTTTCAAGGGCCTGGGTGATGTATCACTTGACATCCGTTAAACGAGACTCACTTTGGGGTATATCGCTCGTCACAGCCTCCTTGCTGTTCTGTGTCGCACATGCCCAGAGCGCCTCTGAAAATATTTATTTTGATTTGCCCCCTGGGTTTGAAGAGGGATTTGAGGATGATGATGAATCCTTTTTTATCCAGGAATGGGTGCCAAAGGGTGAAACCGTAAATGATTGGAGCCAAATGCTGACATTGACTGTCCAGGATATGCCTAATCTTGATCCGGTTGAGTTTTTTAATCACATGGCAGATGGATGGGAAGAGGCTTGTCCTGAGTATGGTGCAATGTTGTTGCACGAAGGACTGGAAAACAATTATCCGGTCGCGGTCTGGTTCTTGAAGTGCCCAAACAACCCGATGACCAGCAAGCCAGAGTTCACATACGTAAAGGGTGTTTCCGGGAATGAGAATTTCTATACTGTTCAGTTGGCTTACGCGCTACGATCCGACGAGATAGATGAATCGACAGTCAACCAGTCAATGACGTTCTTAAAGCAGGTCACCGTATGTGACAACAGTAGGCCTCAGGCCCACGCTTGTAACTAAGCGTCTTAAACACATCAACTCGGCGAGTGACTCAGTAGATTTACCCCCGACCCGAGCCCTGAGCACCGCATCTTTTGGGATTCATCACAACGTTTTTCGTGATTTCGGGAAACCGTCCCGCGCGCTCCCTACTCACTTAACGTGGTAATGGCCGGCAATCGGCCGCCTGGTTCTCAGCCAGTAACCGACTGTGTGGGTAGACCAGTTATTGATAATTTTTCCTTGGGCGCTTTTATACCAGCTGTTGCACGAGCCGGCCCATGCGGTACGCCCAAGTTTCTTTTGAATAGCCTGATTAAATTCCTCCATTGAGTTGTGAGTAACCTCAATGGTTTTTCCGCCCTTCTTATTTAGAAGCCCAATGACCTTCAAGATGTAGTGAACTTGGCATTCAATCATGAAAATGATTGAGCTATGCCCTAGATTCGTGTTTGGGCCGTAAAGAAAAAACAGATTTGGAAACCCAGACACCGCGATGCCGAGATATGCTTCGGGCCCGCCCTTGTTCTCCCACTCTTTGTGCAGATCAGCGCTTCCCAGACCAGTAATTTCAACGCCCGGTAGAAAATCATGTGAGTGAAAACCTGTAGCGGCAACAAGGCAATCGACATAATGGTGGACACCCTCGGTGGTAACGAGGGAATTCGCTTCCAGTCGCTCGATAGGCGTCGTTTCCAGGACCACGTTATCCCGCTGTAATGCGGGATAGTAGTCATCGGAAAGCAGGATTCGCCGACAACCCAGCGGAAATTTCGGGGTTAGGGTCTCTGCAAGTTCTGAACTCTTTACTTCCTGCGCGACACGCTCTTTCAACTGTGTTGTTTTTTTCTTGGCAGGCCGAGAGTGTTCGATGAACTCAGGCCAGGATTTCTCCCAGCGCCAGTAGAAGTACGACCGGTATAGCCAGGCCCAAATCGGTATCCATCGAAATAGTTTCTTTTCGATCTCGCGAAATTTTCGATCATTTCGTTCCACGATCCAGTTGGGAGATCTTTGAAAAACCGTCAGGTGCTTTGCTTTTTTCGCGACCTCGGGAATCAGTTGTACCGCGCTGGCGCCATTTCCAATAACGGCTACGGTTTTACCGCTCAAATCGTAAGATGTATCCCATGTCGCCGAGTGCATGAGTTTTCCGGAAAAAGCTGAAAAATCGGGAATATCCGGCCAGGCAGGCTGATTGAGCTGCCCCACGGCGGAGACCACAAAGCGCGCACGATACATCGCGCCTGATTTTGTTTTTACCGACCAGATAGAAGTATCTTCAGAGAAACAGATGGCCTGTACGGCCTGCTGGAGGTGAATATCCCCTTGCAGATCAAACGCATCTACAGCGCTATGGAGGTATTTCAGTATTTCTGCGTGGCCGGCGAATCGACGCGACCAGTTTGACTTCATAAAGAAAGAAAAACTGTAGTGGTGGGACTGTGTATCACAGGCGCAGCCCGGGTAGACGTTCTCCCGCCACGTGCCGCCGATATCGTCAGCTCGCTCCAGAATTAGAACACTCAGGCCCGCCGCTTTGGCTTTTATTCCCATGCAGATACCGCCAAACCCGGCACCAATAATCAGCATGTCTACACAGAAGGACTTCCCTGATGGCCTGGAATTCATATCGGTTTTAGTATGATGAGTTGGGCCTCTATGGTTGTATTTTCACGGGTTTATTGCCCCGGAATACCCAACTGGGAGCCTTAACTGTAGGATAGTATTTCAAAATCAGGCGAGTCGTCTGTACTGCGCCACAGCATCTAATCTTAGGAGATGGATTTGATCGCAAAATCTGGATTTCTGGTGATTACCGACATTAGCGGCTTCACTGATCAGGAGAGGTTTCTACCGGTAAGCCGGCGTGCTGCCACTCCGGAAATCCGTCTTCCAGCCGGAATGCTGTGAATCCTTCCTGTCGGAGTAGCGCTACGGCATCAAAGGCAAGAATGCAGTGCGGACCACGGCAGTAGGCGACGATCTCATGTTCAGGGTCTAGATCTGCAAGGCGTGATTCGAGTGTCTTCAACGGCACATTGATAGCGCCGGGAACATGGCCGGCAGAAAATTCCTCGGGTGGCCGGACGTCTAATACATCTACAAGACCATTACGGACGCGGGCTAGCAGATCATGGCGGGCAACTGGCTCTAGGGCATCGCGGTGGTTGAGGTAGTTTTGGATGAGTTGTTGTGTCTCGGCTAGGTTGTGTTGGGCAACGGAACGAAGCGCGGTTAACAAGCTCAGGACATCCTCTGAATTGATACGATAAAAGACTCTCTGCCCTTCCTTTCGAGAAGTAACGAGTCCCGCCTGGCGCAGCTGTTTTAGGTGCTGGGAAGTATTCGCGACGCTTAGTCCAGCCACATCGGCAAGATCGTCTACGCTGCATTCGCGTTGAGCGAGCAATTCGAGCAATTCCAGACGGTTTCCATGACTCAATCCCTTGCCGATTCTTGCAAGTTGGTTAAATAAGTCCCGCTTAAAGTCGCCGCTTGACAACAAAGTCGTATTCCTTAAAATGTATTCAATTAATTAATTGAATATTTTATTAGTTTTGAGTAGCCTCGGCAAGGGCAATCCTCGCTCGCTCAACTCAGACGACAACGACAAGTAATGGATGAACTGGTAATAGCCTACGAGGCAGCGATCCGAATGAGTTTTTTCCTTGGCGTATTTGCGCTGATGGCTTTCTGGGAAGTCCTGTCGCCCCGGCGTCGCCCGGTCTTGTCGAAAATGCTCCGCTGGGGAAATAACCTTGGGTTAGTCATCTTTAATAGTATTCTGCTTCGGTTTATCTTCCCGGCAGCAGCGGTAGGTGTCGCAGCATTAGCCAGCGAGCAAGGCTGGGGTCTGCTTAATTATTACCCATTACCGTTGTGGCTTTCGTTGGCAATATCCCTCTTTGTGATGGATTTTGTAATCTATCTGCAGCATATCCTGATGCATGCAGTCCCGATACTTTGGCGACTGCACAGAGTGCACCATGCAGACCTTGATTATGACGTGACCACAGGTGCTCGTTTCCATCCGATTGAAATTATCCTGTCCATGTTGATCAAATTTGTGACTATCGTGGCCCTTGGCCCAACAATAGTGGCTGTGGTGATTTTTGAGATTGTGCTTAATGCTATGGCCATGTTCAATCATGCTAACGTGCGATTGCCTTTGCGCATGGACCACGTTCTGCGCCAGTTGATCGTGACGCCGGACATGCACCGCGTTCACCATTCAGTGGATTACGACGAGGCGAACAGTAACTTCGGATTCAACCTGGCTTTTTGGGATCGCTGGTTTGGAACCTATCGTGATCAGCCTCGCGCAGGCCATGAGCAGATGATTATCGGTATTCAAAATTACCGCACACCCGGAGAAGTAACCTGGATTCATGGGATCTTGTGGTTGCCGTTTCGGGGCACGGTGGGCAATTATGCGATTAACCGGTCTCGATCGCTCAAAGAGGAATGAAGCAGATCAGACAGGCGGATCAGGCGTTGAGAATTCGGAATGACTAAGGCAGCATTTCGACTCTTACTGCTTCTAATAGTTGCTATCGGAATCGGTTTTGCGATCGTCTATCGTGATGTATTCAGCGCGCAGATATTAGAGAGTTGGGTAAGCCGTTTTGGTCCAGCGGGCCCGCTGGTGTTTATCGGACTATATGCGATCGCCACAGTCCTGTTTCTGCCTGGTTCTATTATCACCCTTGTTGGCGGAGCCCTGTTTGGGCCGTTTTGGGGCGTCCTGTACAACCTCACGGGAGCGACTATCGGCGCTACGGCGGCTTTTATGATTTCGCGCTATCTGGCCGCGGACTGGGTAGAGAAAAAGAGCGGTCCTCGTATTCGTCATTTAAAGAGCGGTGTCGAAGCCGAAGGCTGGCGTTTCGTTGCGTTCGTCCGGCTGGTTCCGTTGTTTCCGTTCAATCTACTCAACTACGCGCTGGGCCTAACCCGTATCCAGATTTCCCATTACACAGTGACGACCTGTATCGCTATGTTGCCAGGCGCAGTCGCCTATACCTACCTTGGATACGCGGGTCGTGAATTCATTGCCGGCGGTGAGGGTCTGATCCATAAAGGATTGCTGGCTTTGGCGCTCCTGGCACTGGCAATATTTCTTCCTGGGCTGATCAGGCGCCTACGCCAGAAGCCAATGCTGGAAGTCAGTGATTTGAAAATACGATTGGAATCTGCGGAGAGGCCGTTGATTCTGGATGTTCGGTCTCCAGAGGAGTTTGTGGGCAAACAAGGCCACATAGATCAGTCATTGAATATTCCGCTCGACGTTCTGAAGGATAGAATTGATGAACTGATTCCGTTCAGGGATAGCCCCGTCGCAATCGTCTGTTGTACGCACGTCCGTTCGGCTAAAGCGGCTCGACTCCTTAGTGCAAACGGTTTTTCTGATTTGTCTGTGGTCCACAACGGAATGACAGCCTGGATAAGCGCAAATTTCTCTGTGGTACGGGACTGAAGGCGGCATTGCTGTGTATACCCCGCTATCAACCTTGATCCCGGTGAAAACGGACTTCCCGACGGTCCGAAGAGGGTCATTGCAGACGCTGCAGGTCAATGTCGGTTATCTCTGCAACCAGGCCTGTAAGCATTGCCACGTGAATGCTGGACCAAAACGTACCGAGGTGATGACCAAGGATACCTCCGACGCCGTGATTGAGTTCCTAGATCGTAGTGAGGTAAGGCAGCTAGATCTAACCGGAGGTGCGCCCGAGTTGAATCCCCATTTCCGTCGACTGGTGCTGGCCGCACGCACCCGCAACATTGAGGTAATCGATCGCTGCAACCTGACCGTATTAGCAGAGCCCGGGCAGGAAGACTTGGCCGTTTTCCTGGCAGAGCAAGACGTGGAAGTGGTCGCTTCGCTGCCTTGCTACTTGGAAAAAAATGTTAACGAACAACGTGGCAAGGGTGTATTTTCCAGTAGCATCACCGCTCTTCGGCGCCTTAATGCCCTTGGGTACGGTGAAGTGGGCAGCCGCCGGAAGCTGAACCTGATGTACAACCCGATCGGTCCTTCGTTGCCTCCGCCGCAGCAGGGACTAGAAGCAGACTACCGACGTCACCTTGGTGAACAGTACGGCATTCGGTTCAACAGGCTCTACACCCTTGTTAATATGCCCATACAGCGCTTTGCCAGTACTCTCGTCTCCAGCGGCCAACTTGAAGAGTATATGGCTTTACTTCACGCTAGTTTCTCCAAGGAAAACCTGTCCCGACTGATGTGTCGGGAATTGATTAGCGTTGACTGGCAAGGTTTTGTTTATGACTGTGATTTTAATCAGATGCTTGGACTTCCCCTTCGGATCGATGAATCAAAACGACTGCACCTCAGCGATATCGAGCCTGCAGCGCTCGATGACCAACCTATTACAGCGGCGGATCACTGTTTCGGTTGTACAGCAGGCTCTGGCAGTAGTTGTAGCGGCGCGTTGAACCAGTAAATGTTGCTAATTGAGAGGCCGGGATTTGAGTAGTAATGACTGACTCTCGAATTTCGATCATTGTTCCGACTCTGAATGAGGCGGGCCAGATTGGAAGTATGCTGAGCAAGTTGCAGCCGCTACGCAAGCGGGGGCATGAAGTGATCGTAGTTGATGGAGGTAGCGGGGATAAGACCACCTCAGAAGCCAAGCCATTCGTGGACCGGGTGCTTGATGCGCCACGCGGCAGGGCTTCCCAGCTAGCGTTCGGCGCGAAGGCATCAGGCCATCCTGTCCTGTGGTTTGTGCATGCGGATACCTGGATTCCGAAAAATGCAGACCATCTGATCATTGAGGCATTACGCAACGCCGTCTGGGGGCGCTTTGATGTACGGCTATCCGGCCGCGACTGCCATCCAGGTCTCAGCATTGTGGAGCGTTTTATGAATGGTCGCTCCCGGCTCACCGGAATTGCGACGGGAGATCAGGGGATATTCGTTACACGGACTGCATTCAACGCTATCGGCGGGATCCCGTCTTTACCGCTCATGGAGGATGTGGAACTGAGTCGCCGTCTCAAAGTGTTGGGAAGACCGGCTTGTATTAGAGAACCCCTCACCACATCCAGTCGCCGCTGGGAGCAGCACGGCGTGTTTCGCACCGTCGCTTTTATGTGGTTACTACGTGGTGCATATGGCATAGGTATCCCACCCAATATCCTCGCTAGGTTTTATCACTAGGGATGTCAGGAGGTGTAATACTGGTATTCGCGCGCGCCCCGGTAGCCGGTAAAGCGAAGACCCGCCTGATCCCGAAGTTAGGTTCGATAGGGGCGGCTCGTCTACATGCCAAATTGGCTCATCTCACCCTGGACAGGGTTGCAGAAGGGCAAGACGTCCCTGTACAACTCTGGTGTAGCCCTTGCCAGAATCACCTCTTTTTTAGAAATTGTCGCGCCGTCTATGGTGCCAGCTTGCACGATCAGTCGGGAAATGATCTCGGGGAGCGCATGTCCAATGCTTTTGATCAGGCATTACTGGCTTACGATTGGGCGCTGATGATCGGCACCGACTGTCCGGATCTAAGTTCCGCAGATTTGGAACGTGCCGGAAAAAGTTTAGACAAAGGGGTCGATGTGGTAATGGGCCCCGCGGCAGATGGTGGGTATTACCTTATCGGCCTTCAAAGATCCCAGCCTGAACTCTTCACAAATATCCCATGGGGTGGCCCAAGAGTTCTTTCCTGTACCCGGACCCGTATTAAAGAATTAGGTCTAAGTAGTACTGAACTCGACCAACGACATGATCTGGACCGTCCGGATGATTTGAAGCGGTTCCCGCAACTACTGACGTGACCAGTACAGAGAATCATACGGTTCAGGAGCCAACGTGAGCCTGGCCAGACTAAGAGGCGCTATCGTTGCCGAACTGACAAATCAGGCTTAGCACAGACCAGCGAATCGTGATACTTGCCTGCGACAACAGCCTTGAATATCTGGGTCGCCACAGCTATAGCGCCTAGACCGACCAGAGGTCGAAAGATCTGGATCCACGCAACGTCGTTTAATTGACCCGCTCCATTGCGTAGACGGTGTCGACGCAGCCGTTGGCTTCATCCCACTGCCGCATCTCGGGCGTCGTCATGAAGGCTTGAAGTGCTTCCATATCCGTGCAGTTCACGAGCAATACAGACTTATGATCGTGAACCTTGGCCAGTTCAAATTCAGTCATGAAGGCCGGTGCTTGTTCCTGGCTTTGCTCGACCATGGCGGCAAAGTCATCAAAAGTGCAGTTGTATTCAGATACGATGCAAAGGTTCATTTATATTCTCCTGTTTGGTGAATGAAGCGTATCGACAGTAGCAAAAGCAAGCCCTTGGACCGTGTGGCGGGTAGAGGTAATCGGTGTTGCACGGGGATTACGTTGCAGCAGGCGGCGCATATTTTCGACTCTTCTGCCGTCAGGGTGCGGCAACAATATTGATGGGCTCGCCATCAAAATAGCGGCAGATATTGCGGACCGTAATCTCGAATATTGCCTTGACCGCATCTGGTGTGTTGTATGCCACATGGGGGCTGAGGATGACATTATCGAGGTTCAACAATGGATGACCATC
>MDTB01061875.1_pt1 | contig 14970 bp, 15 predicted proteins | sample 811161 | NCBI WGS metagenome assembly MDTB01 (sample SAMN05326650, study PRJNA326480) | marine metagenome | isolation source: seawater | place: Mediterranean Sea | collected 2009
CGCCACCTCGCCGCCTGTCACGCAAATCGAGTAACTGCCACGGACAGCGACTCACGCTGATCGCAGTGCGCGCACAGAAACCTATGCTTCTCATCTTTGTCCGGAAAAGCATTGGGGCCTGTACCACGCAAATCGGCAGCCAAAGTTAGCGGCAGGTTGAGCCCAGTCGGTCTAAGTTAGCGCTCTATGAAAAAATCTCGTCTGCCACGCTTCGCTTGCGAGCCTAACATCGGCAGGCCACTGGCTGTGGGTGTCGTTAACAATATCGAACTCAGTAGCATGATCATGGGTTTCGAAGGTATCGAGATGGGTGGCGCTCCTTGAGCCTATGGGGCGAGGGTGCCCTACACTTATAGACTCAAAGCGAAGTTTAAAATAATTGAGGGGGCTCAGAGCTTCCTTTTCTCATGCTATGAGCCAGCCTCGTATAATGCACTTCCCAGTATTGGGTCGACGCGGAACGGATGGAGAGAATGTGTGGCGGGTAGTGATGTGAGTCGTGGCAAAGCGGTTTGGTGGGCGCTGGCTTTGCTGACTGCAACCTATACTTTTTCCTTTATTGACCGGCAGATCATCAATTTGCTGGTCGACCCGATCCGGAACGATCTTTCGTTGACGGACTCACAGGTGAGCTTTCTCCAGGGTCTAGCGTTTGTCTTTCCTTATGTGATTCTGAGTATGCCACTGGGCCTTATTGTTGATCGTGCTAACCGGATACGCATTTTGGTAGTAGGCATTCTGGTCTGGACAGTGAGCTGCGTGTCCTGTGGTCTCGCCAAGAACTTTTGGCAGTTGGGCGCGGCGCGGATGGGTGTGGGCGCGGGCGAGGCCAGTGTCACACCGGCTTCGTGGTCTCTTTTGGCGGACTATTTTCCTAGAGAAGAACGGGCGCTTCCTGTGAGTATCTTTTTGATGGGACCTTATCTTGGAGCTGGATTGTCGCTCATTTTGGGTGCCGAAGTAGTGGCCTGGGCAAGTAGATTGGGTGCCATCGAGTTGCCATTAATCGGTCCATTGGATCCGTGGCAACTTACCTTCATGCTGGTTGCGCTACCGGGTTTGTGCATGGTGCTGCTACTGCCTTTACTACAGGAACCTGAGCGAAAAGAGCGCCTCTCTCAAAATGACGACAACCTCAGTTGGCGTGAAATCAAGCGCTACATATGGCCCCGCCGCGGGGTATTTGGTGCCTACCTTTTGGGAGCGCCATTTATCGTGCTAGTGTTGTATGCCATGCAGGCGTGGGCCCCGAGTTTGTTGATTCGAGTGCATGGACTCGACATCGTGCAGGCCGGGCGCTATTACGGTGCGATTGCGCTCGTGGCAGGTTCAGCAGGGGTACTGAGTGGGCCGATAGCGGCGCGAGAGCTTGCTCGGCGGGGGTATGGCGCTCGGGCGCCACTCGTCACCTCCATCACATCGACGTGTCTTCTCATACCGATAATGGTTGGGGCGGGTCTGGTTGAGTCACTCGTTCCTGCGTTGATCTTGATCACTGGCGCGAATTATTTTGTGACGTTTCCTCTTGCACTTTTCGCCACAGGTCTGCAGAACGCTTCTCCAAACGAAATACGTGGCTTGATGGCGGGGTGCTATGTGATGAGCACGAATCTCATTGGTTTGGCACTAGGTCCCGCCAGCGTAGCTTTGGCGAGTGACTATATCTTCGCTGACGCGAGAGCCGTTGGTGCCTCCCTCTCTTTGGTGGGCGGGATATTCTTGCCCCTTGCGGTAGTGCTGATGTGGAGAGGTCTTGTTGCGCTGGAGCGAGAACCGCAGGCCGCTGAACCTGGGTAGGGGATGCGTCGGTAGTAGATTGTGGAGTTAAGGACAGTGTGTAAATTCGGTCGGACCCCTCGTGCGGCGCCCAAGCAATTCGATGCGCTGCCACGTAGTTACATCCGCTAGCTTCTGTAAGCCCTGTGTTGTGGGCGGCATGGCGCCGGTGATACTGGGTGGCAAGGTGAGGCGTTCCCACACATTTTATTCTTGAATACTGTTGGGGTTACTGGAATAAGGGAATTCCCCCACGTCATGGTCAGGTATACCGTTGGCTACTGGGTTCCGGACAAACTCGCTGCAGCGCCCGCTAGTAATGTCGGGGGATGACCGGTTGTTCTCGGTCGTATTTGTGTAGCTGCCAGCGCGGGAGTTGGCGCGCGGTCAGCGCATGGGTGCCTGTAATCATAGGCTCAAAGTTCCAGATTTATCCAAAATCTGAGTGGAGGGGGTTGGCAACACCGGGGTACGTCATTCATACGCCTCTCTGCTTACCACCGCAGGGCACCTGGCAAGGGCTGCTGGCGTAACGTTCAATCCCGTCGAAACGTGACCGAAAATGATTATCCCTTTACCCGAATAGAGCGTGTAATATGGCATAGTTGATGCCAATATATTGGTAGCCTCAGATTCTTTTACAGCTCAGCGAATGGGAGACGGATGTGAAGCAGCTCTATGTAGGCCTCGGGGTGATTGTTGGGCTTGTTTTGGTCGTACTCACGGGCCTACCCACTATCTTGCATGCGGCTGGCTTGCACCCTATTTACGAGGGGGCAGCCGTGGCGTTGCCCGGCAAACGGGCGTTGATTATTACAACCAGTCATAGCCTGCTTGCCAAGCCGGGCGAAACCGAAGGTCCCGAAACCGGCGTAATGGCATCCGAGTTTACGCACCCTTATTACACTTTCCTTGATGGCGGGATGTCCGTCGATATGGCCAGTATTCAAGGCGGCGTGATACCTATTGATCCGCAGACCCTCTCATATCCAGTGGCCACGCCAGAGGATAAACGCTATCTCAATGATTCGATCGCGCAGGCAAAAGCGCAAAACTCGCTGGCCATTGCCGACGTTGATATGCGTCTGTACGACATCATTTTTATTTCTGGCGGTTGGGGCGCGGCTTATGATCTGGCGCAGACCCCTGCGATGGCCGCACAAGTGACCGAAGCCTACTATGGACAACGCGCTGCGGTGATTGGGGGCGTTTGCCACGGAGTTTTGGGGTTGGTTAATGCTAAAGATCTAGACGGCAATACGCTGATAGCGGGGCGTCGCATGACCGGTGTGTCGGACAAGCAGATCAAGGAGCTCGGCATCGAGATGACGCCCTTGCACCCAGAGACTGAACTGCGTCGCGCAGGTGCTCTCTACGAGAGCCAAACCGCCTTCCGAGATATCTTCGCTACTCACGTGGTCGTAGATAAAGAGCAACGCTTCGTGACGGGGCAAAATCAAAATTCAGGGCTGGAGACTGCGCACCGAATGATGCAAGTGATCTCGGAGCAGGGTTAACCGTAATGATTACCTTGTTGAAAATTCTGGTGCTGTTGCCGGGCGTAGCATTTCTGGTCACCGGCTTGCGCTGGTTGGTAGCGCCGGCGGGTGTGGCGCCAGAGTTCGGGCTGTCACTGGCAAGTGGCATTGGTCTCAGTTCACAAATTGGTGATATGTCGGCTTTCTTTTTGACCTTGGGTATTTGCATCCTGATGGGTTTGGTGACCGGTAGAAAAGTTTGGTACTACCCTGCGATGACGTTGCTTGCTCTGACTGCACTGGGCAGGACACTCGCCTGGCTCTTGCACGATGCCGCGCTGGCTACCAGCCTGATTGCGCCAGAGGTGATAGTGGCACTGCTGCTCTTTTTTGCCGCCCGGCATTTACCCGACAAGGCCTGAGTGCTGCATGCACACGCGCCTGAGTACTTTAATTTCCGATGCCAGTCTTGCAGCCCTATGCAGTTTGGTCGCGGTCTCAGCATTGTCAGATGAGTATCGGGAGCCTCTGAATCAATCTGGCGGCCACGATCGACCCAATATCGTATTAATTCTGGCCGACGACCTAGGCTTTTCTGACACAGCGCCATACGGGAGCGAGATCAATACGCCAACGTTATCGGCGCTGGCTGCGGCCGGCGTAACGTTCACAAATTATCATACCGCCGCTAACTGCGCGCCGGCACGCGCCATGCTTCTGACCGGGGTCGACGCGCATCTGGCTGGCGTGCCTAATATTCCCGAGATGCTGGCGCCAGAACAACGGGATGACCTCCATTATCAAGGCGTGCTCGGCAACAACGTGGTGACAGTGGCGACCCTGTTGGAGGGGGCCGGATACCACACTTATATGGCGGGTAAATGGCACTTGGGCAGCGAGTCGAGCATGTTGCCGAGTCAACGGGGTTTTGAGCGAACGGTTGCGCTGGCAGACTCAGGTGCCGATAACTGGGAGCAAAAACCCTACATCTCGCTTTACGATAACGCCAACTGGTATGCCGATGGTGCTCTCTATCAGTTACCTGAGGATTTTTACTCCTCGCGTTTTCTGGTCGACAAAACCATCGAATTTATTGATTCCAATAGTGAGGACGATGAGCCTTTTTTCGCCTATCTGCCTTTTCAGGCAGTGCATATGCCGGTGCAGGCGCCACAGGAATTCATAGATTCTTACATGAGTGTTTACGACGTGGGTTGGACAGCCATACGTGAGCAGCGCCTGACGCGAGCGGTGAAGCTGGGGATTACTCCGCCGGGTGTCGAGATGGTGACCATGAATACCACCAGTGATTGGCAGGCATTGGACTCAGAGCGACAGCGCTACGAAGCCAAGCGCATGGCGGTGTATGCGGGCATGGTTGAAGCGATGGATTACCACATTGGCCGTTTGGTGATGTTTCTGAAATCCCGAGGCGAGTTTGAAAATACGCTCTTTATCTTTACTTCTGACAACGGTGCTGAGGGCTCGGGGCCTGCTGATCCAGGTAACTTCATGACACAACGGCAGCTCGGCTCACTGGGCTATGTCAGTGACTACGATACGCTTGGTCTGAAAGGCAGCTTCAACAGCATTAGCCCTAGCTTCGCCAGTGCCGCCGTAAGCCCGCTGGCCTACTACAAGTTTTATTCGGGGGAAGGGGGGATGCGCGTCCCTATGATCGTGGCTGGTGCGTCTTTACCCAGACAAGGCGTGCTCAGTGATGCCTTCTCTTTTGTTACCGATATTACGCCTACCATTCTATCGCTCGTCGGTGTTGATCCTCCGCAGGGTCGACACGGCGGCAAACCGGTAGAAGCCATTATTGGGCGCGATTTGTCGCCCGTGTTACGTGGTAGCGCAGAGCGGGTATACGGCGAGACCGACGCGGTGGGTTACGAACTCGCGGGTAACGCGGCGCTATTTCAGGGAGACTACAAGCTCGTCTTTAACCGTGACCCTCTTGGCGATGCCCGCTGGCACTTGTTTAACATCAAGATAGATCCCGGTGAAACCCGCGACCTCTCCGCGGAGCTGCCTGCGCAGCTCCAGACCATGTTGGGGGCGTATGAACAATATGTTGCCGACAATAACGTCTTGCCTATGCCCGTGGGTTACGACCACATTAAGCAGGCGGCGCTGAACATGCTGGGCAAGGGACTGAGAGAACCCCTAATTATCGCACTTTTGACCTTGCTCATGCTGTTACCCTTTTATGTTGCTTATCGTATGAAACTCGGTGGGTAAGGTTATTCTTCGAGACTCAGTGCGCGTCGGTTCAGGCAGTTACTCTGTAGAAACCGAAACTGGCATGGCGAATGACTGACGTCGGCACCGTGGCTACGTTGGCGGTGCGGGACGGTCATCGGGCCTCGGTTGATGGCGATGTTCTCCGCCGCGTTTTGGGTGAGCGGGATGCCGTGATTGGCCCTCGATCAACATGCGCCTTATAACCGCCTCGCGTTGTGGCGGCGTAAGTACCGGTAATATCGACTCTATAGAGGTCTGCAGTAGTGCCTGGTATTCCGCCTGTTTTGCCTGACGATCAGATAGGATCGCCTTGAGTTCTGCTGTATCAACATCTTCAGCGCGAACTACCGTCATCAGTCTTTTATCAATAGCCTTCATATCGCGGCGTAATGAGCGGGCCGCGGGTGCTTGTTGCATCAGCATCTTTTTAATACTCGAGCGGGTGCTTTCATCGAGCTCTCCCGTCGCCCAATGCATGGGTGGCGGTGCGCGTCGAGACTGATTCACCCACTCGCCCAGAAGCGCGCCGATGAAGAGCAAGTTAATGGCCACTGATGCGAATAACCATTTGTTGGTTGGTACGCGGTTATTCATCTATGAGTACCTCTATGGGCGGATTCAAAATCAAGAATTCGGTTTCGGACCAATCATGGGTGGATGGATCTCCCGACACGCCCCAGATAAATCCTAGCAAGAGCGGCGCCCCTGCCAGAAAACCCTGTCGCCAACTCATTGGCTTGGGCAGGAAAAACGCCGTCAACTGATCGCGCCAGCTTTTCTTTGGTCGTGTTTGGGCCGGCAGTGATCTGATCAAGGTGTCCGTGTCGGGGGCCGTTTGTGGTTGCCATGCGTCAAGAAGGTTGTCCAGTTCAATGGCAGTTTTTTGTATGGTCTGTAGCTCTGGAGATTGAGCCAGTAGCTCAACCAAAGCTTGCCGCTCTTCCTCTGGCCATCGTTCCGGCGTTGCCCCGTATGCGTTCAGAATCTCTTGCGCACGGGTTTGGGAAAGCGGTGCTTGGAGCAGGAAATGTTTCATGACGACTCCTCCAGGGTGATTTTTATTTGTTGGCGCGCACGGGCCAATAGAGACTCGAGTGCTCGTACCGACAGACTCATGATCTCGGCAACTTCGCGATTCGATAAGCACTGGTAATAGGTAAGAACTAATGCGGTGCGATGGCGCTCGCTGAGTGCCGCAATCGCAAGGGCGATTTTGTTATTGGTTTCGAGAGCAGTTATTGCGGTTTCAGCGGAATCGATCGCTGTCAGGGCAGTTTCCGAAGCGTGAGCAACCGATAGCTCGCGGCCCTGACGTCGAAGAACGTCGACACAAAGATTATGAGCAATCCGATGCAGCCAGGTAGAGAGTCGAGCCCTGTTGGGATCGTAATCACTGGCTCTTTGCCAAGCGCGGGTCAGCGTTTCTTGCACGACTTCCTCTGCTTGCTGTTGTTGGAGCAGGAGCCTGACTGCGAATTTTTGCAGTGCGGGTGCGTACCGCGCAACAATTGCGGTAAAGGCATCGCGATCTCCTCGCGACACCCGCTCCATCAGAGCGTGATCATCCATGTTTCCGAACGGTCTTTTTAATGTCGAGCCCGTTTGTCGCGTTTCTGTGCTCTGGCCAGCTCTTCGGGTGAAAGATAGCCATCACCATTGGCATCTATCATCTCAAAAGCTACCTGTTTACGTTCATCAGGGGTAACAAAATCATCGCCATTCTGGTCGGCGTGCGTAAATCGGGCTTCCGCTTTGGCTGTTATTGCCTCTAAATGGCCATTTAATTGTGCTTCCATCTCGGCGCGACTGATATTGCCGTCGCCGTCTGAATCCGCGTCGCCCAATCCGTAACCACGACGTCTGTGATCCGGCACTTTGAACTCTTCAAAGCTGATGAGGCCGTCACCATCGGTGTCAAAGTGGCTAATCATTTTTTCTGGTGGGGGTTTTCTTATGTCACTGTCATGCGGGCCTGGCCCTCCCGGTTGTCCCATGACAGCCTGAGTAAGTAACATCAGCGTGCTCAGCGTGCTCAGCGTGCTCAGCGTGCTCAGCGTGGGCATGGCTATCAGCATCTTGGTCATCGTTTCTCTCCTTGAAAACAACACATAAGCGATGTGCCTTTCTAATGGTACGGCGAAGCCACGAAAACCCGTCGCGGCTTTTTCCCCCGAGAATGAGTAGCTCGAATACGAGCCACACTGCGACGAGCCAACGCCACTATTGCCATGCATCCTCTACATTTTTTTGATTTCCCATATACTGGCTTATAGCAAGCACCGCGTGCGCTACCGTAGCGGTAGCGTTCAGCTGTAGTGTAGGCTGAGAGCTGGCCAGCCCTAAATGCGATATGAGTGCGTCGATTGCTCAGATCTTTTGGTGTTTGAGGCGGTGTTCGCAAGGAACATTCTTTCGGAGTTGTCTATGGAGACATGCAGGCGCCAAGCAGTTTCGGTAAACGAGGGTCTCTCGATCGCTGCTGTCTCCTGCGACGAGTACTCCGGCGAGCAGCGGCTGAGTTTTGACACCCCGGAGGATCTCGATCGCGCCTGGAAACTCGGTATCTTTTATCTCAAAACGCCCTACTATCTGGACCTTGATGGGGCACGCCAATTTGGCAGTGAACTGATCTCCGCCAATAGTCCCTACCGACGAATTCCCCAGTATGGCGAGCTGGAGGGGTTTATTGCGCTTGAAAACAACCAGCAAGCCAAGCTGGCGCTCAGTCGTCCTCGCTGGGAACAACACTATCCAGCAGAAATCACCCAGTTTGGCCGTTGGCTCGACGGAATTGGCATTGCCATTATGCGCGCGGTCTTTCGGCAGTCGGGGATTCCCGAGGCGCGATGGGATCGCGCATCAGGCGGCTACTCTTCTGGAAAGGGTACGGCGTTTCTTAATTTCGTCCACTACGACACTCGTAATCCCGACTGGGGACTCCACCCCCACACAGACTACGGCTTTGTGACAATTCTTGATGCTACCGCTCCCGGATTGCAGATCGAGGTGAACGGTGAGTTCGACGATGTGCCCGTTCGACCCGGTCATCTCGTGATCAACTTTGGCGAAGCGTTACGATTCATCACGGAACACTCCGATCGAGCAGTGACCGCTGTGCGGCATCGCGTCGTGAGTCAGCGTGCGACGGATCCAGTTCGCCATGGCATCGTGTACTTCGGCAATCCGGACCTTGACGGCATGTTGTGGCAGTTCGATGTGAGAGGCGAAGTTAAGGGAAGCTCCTCGGTAGAGGATCTGTTTGCGTTACTGGAAAAAAACCTCGTCCAAAGCAGAAAGTAAAAGAAATCGACGGAGCGCAACAGCAAGCAGTAGACATCCCGAAAGTTTACGGGACTTTTTTTCCGTATACTGCTTCATCCAGACTGAGATTTTTTGGCGGACTCTTGAAACAGTTCCTTGCTGCTACAGCACTCATACTTTCATTATTCTCCCACGCTGGCGCCCCGCCATTGGAATATTTTATAAAAGACAGTGATTACCTGGATGTGGCGCTTTCGCCTTCTGGAGACCGCATTGCTGCCAGAGCTCAGCTAGACGGCAAGGTAGTTCTCATCGTGATGGACCGCCATACCAAAGAAATTATTGGCGGCCTGCAGCCTGAAACGACAGACGCAATTAATAGCTTTAATTGGGTGAGCAATGACAGGATCGTTTTTTCTTATGCACAACAATTTTCTGGTAGTGATCAGCGGTCTTCCGCGGGTGAGCTATTTGCAGTGGACTTTGACGGATCAAATGTAGAAAGGCTCGCTGGGTTTGGCGCTTCTAATCAGAGGTATGGATCTCGTATTAAGGGTAGTCGAGACAGTGAGAAAGCTGCGGTTTTTATGCTCGATCCTTTACCCAACGATGAAGACCACATTTTAATAATGAAATTTCCGTTTTCTCAAAAGGGATTGGTTGGCTATACCCTCGATGGGAATAAACCCCCCATCGTCTCAAAACTAAATGTTCATACAGGCAAGCAGGAAACGGTTGAGCGGCTCCCATTTAAGGGAGCAAGGCCCTTAACCGACAGCAAGGGAGCAGTTCGGTTCCTTACCTATGAAACTGAAGAAGGCCTGACGAAATCCGCATATCGTCAAGATAAGAAATCGGAATGGCAATTACTGAGCGAAGTTTTTGAGTTGGACGATGAGCTCTCGGTGGTCGGTCTGAATGATGCTGGTGATGCACTGTTTCTCTACGGACCTGCTGGGGATTATGGGTATAAAAATATTTTTCGGTTCGACTTCAATGAAAAAGAATTCCAGCCACTTTTCTCCGATCTCGATGCAGATATTTCTGACTGGTTGTCAGACCCTGAAACTGGCGAGATTGTAATCGGCTCGTCTCGTCGGGGAAAAGCCAGACATTATTACGCCGCTGTGGAGAGTCGCTATCAGCGGCTGCATCGCTCGCTAGTGAGAGCATATGAGAATCAAACGCTCACGATCATGAGCCAATCTCAAAATGGGAAGCAGCTCATCTTGAGAGCCAGTAGCGATGTAGACCCTGGAAGCATATTTGTTTTTGATACTGAGACGAAGCGGGCCGACTTTTTTTGGGCAAATCGCTCGTGGATGGACCCTAAGAGCATGCGTCCCATGCAGATTGATGAGGTACCCACTGAGGACGGCTTTTCTATTCCCGTTCGTCTGACTTTACCTGAGGTAGCGGGTCCAGTGCCTCTTGTCGTGAATCCTCACGGTGGGCCACATGGCATATCTGATGATTGGGGCTTCAATTATGAAACTCAGTTATTGGCAAGTCGCGGCTATGCGGTACTCCAAATAAACTTCCGCGGTAGCGGCGGGCTTGGCAAAAACTTTGAAGAAGCGGGTCACAAAGAGTGGGGCGGAAAAATGATCGACGATATCGCTGCCGCAACCCGTTGGGCGCTGTCTCGCCAAGACATAGATGAGGAAAGAGTGTGCGCTTATGGCGCCAGCTATGGTGCCTATGCATCCTATATGCTCGCTGTCCGAGAGCCTCAAATGCTGCGCTGTGTGGTTGGATACGTTGGGGTATATGATCTCAACATCATGTATAGCACCGGGGATATTCCCGATTCATGGGGAGGAACTAGTTTCTTGGAGCGTGTGATAGGACGCGACGAGAAGATGTTGGATGAATTTAGCCCCGTCACCCATGCCTCAAAAATCACGGCGGCTCCAATGTTGATACATGGGGAGGATGATATTCGTGCGCCCATTGATCATGCCTTCGCTATGCGTGAAGCCCTGCAGGATGTTGGTCGCGCGCCAGTCTGGCTGAAAATCGACGAAAGTGGACACGGTGCAGGCAATATAAAGACTCGTCTTGAGTTATATGAGTCTCTTTTGGCTTTCCTTGAAGGAAGTTTGAGGTAGCGATTAAACTGGCGGCACCAAGACAGGTGTGAAAAAAACCCCTGTCTACTTATTTTAGGCGTATTGGCAACTCGGTCGTTTGTTTGAGTTCCTCCATTACACAGCTTGCGCTCACATCAAAAAGATCGGCTTTAATCAGCTCCTGGTAAAGCCTGTCGTAGCCGGGCATATCTTCCACGGCTGCTTTGATTAAGTAGTCGATCTCGCCACCCATGCGGTACACCTCGAGTACTCCGGGGATCTTTTCTACCACGGATTTGAAATTTTCTGCCCACCGCTGGTTGTGCTGGTTGGTGCGCACAGAAATGAACACGGTGAGGGGAACCCCAAGTGCGACTGGATCCATGAGGGTGACTTGCTTTCGGATAGTGCCGTCTGCCTCGAGTTTCTGGATACGGCGCCAGCAGGCGGACTTAGAAATGCCAATGCGATTCGCGAGTTCCCCTACAGATAGGGAAGCGTCTCCCTGCATGTGGGACAGCAATCTACAGTCAGTCTTGTCCATAATGAGCCCTTATAAAGCACAAAAACCCATAAATAATCACTTAATAGAAATTATATTTCATAATAGAGGGAATGCTAACAACAAAGAGGAACAATGTTTGATGCGGCCGGCACTATCATCTCTACTCACCTCTTTAAAAGTACGCAAACTAGGCTGTGTCGAATCTCATCCAGAAAATCCGCGATTCCATCATTGGTGATCACGCCCTCATCGAGACACCCTTTGGCTCTCGGCCATTGATTTATGCGGATTACACCGCTTCGGGGCGCTCGCTGTGTTTTATCGAGGATTTCATTCGCGACGAGGTCCTGCCCTACTACGCCAACACCCATTCCGAAACTTCCTTCACCGGTGCCCAGACTACGGTGCTGCGTGAGCAGGCCCGGGAGATTATTCGTCAGGCAGTCAATGGCACTCACCAAGACAAAGTGATCTTCTGTGGATCCGGTGCCACGTCGGCGATTAACAAGCTGATTGACATGCTGAACCTGCGGCTGTCGCAAGACCTTTTGGATGATTATGGGTTGGACGGCGTTATCCCGGTGAAACATCGTCCAGCGGTTTTTGTTGGTCCCTATGAGCATCACTCCAATGAATTACCTTGGCGCGAGAGCATTGCAGATGCGGTGGTCATTCCCCTAAACAGTGCAGGTCAGCTCGATCTCGTTGCGCTAGAGGATGCCCTCGTTAAGTACATCGATCGGCCGCTGCGAATCGGTAGCTTCTCGGCTGCGTCGAACGTCACCGGACTAAAAACCGATGTACCTAGGGTGACCTCGATATTGAAGCACCACGGTGCGCTGTCGTTCTGGGACTACGCTGCTGCTGCACCGTATGTTCGCATTGATATGAATGACCACTCTCCGCTTGACGCTGTGTTTATGTCGCCGCACAAATTTATCGGCGGTCCGGGTACCCCGGGGGTGTTGATCGTCAAAGAGGGCGTGGTCAACAACGCAGTACCGGCCACAGTTGGCGGCGGCACCGTTACGTACGTTACTCCCGAGGATCACCACTATGTTGCCAACGCTGAGCGCAGGGAAGAGGGTGGAACGCCGGGTGTTGTGGAATCAATTCGCGCTGGTTTGGTATTCAAACTGCAGGGAGACGTGGGTTTCGAAGAGATCGCGCGCCGTGAAAATGCGTTTGTTTCTCGCGCGATTGCCAGACTTTCGCAGTGTGAGAATCTCGAGATTCTTGGTCCACTCGACGCGCCCCGCCTGTCGATCCTGTCGTTGCGGTTTAAGCTAGGTGATAAAGATTTGCATTACGGTTACGTGGTGTCCCTACTGAATGATTTGTTCGGTATTCAGGCGCGGGGTGGTTGTTCCTGCGCCGGCCCCTATGGGCACGCACTGCTAGGCATGGATATGAACTACAGCCGGGCTATTCAATCCCAAATCGCCGCTGGCAATGTGATCCTGCGCCCGGGTTGGGTGCGCCTTAACTTCAATTACTTCATCAGTGAGTCAGAATTTGATTATCTGCTGGACGCAATTGAACTTGTGGCAAAACACGGTTGGCGAATGTTGCCGTATTACGGATGTGATATCGCGAGTGGCGTGTGGCGATTCCAGAATGAAGCTAGGTCATTACCGGTTAGCCTGGAGGATTTGGCTTTCGATCAATTGGAGTCGAAAACGAAGGCGCTGCCGTTGCGATGGGATCTGGGCGACCTGTTAGTTCAGGCGGAGCGAGTAATGACAACCTTGAAGCCTAAACAGCCGGAGACAACTTTTCATTTATCAGGCGAGGCAGAGAGATTGCGTTGGTTTGCGCTATCTCAGCCTTGATGTGTGCTTCACCAGAGAGGTCAATCACCCGAACTTCCCTGAGAATTAAACTCCTGCTTGCAATGCCGCTGACCTTCGATGTCATGTCAAGGCTGATTGGACGCACTAAGACTCGTGAGGAGGTCTTAGGTATTTGCATCCAAAATCTGGAATTCGTATTTCAATATTGAGCTGATCAGTTCGCCGCTTCGTGGGTCAATAATAGAGGCCGCCCAGGGTTACTGCGATTTTATAAATCACCCACGACAGAGAGATATGTTTGTGGGAGGGTGGTGCACTCTTTCCAGATACAGGTTCGCAATTAATGCGGGTGTCATTGAAATTTACGATTGTTGCAGCGGTTGTTGGGCTGTATGTCTCTCATTTGACGATAGCCGAGCATGAGCAGACCGAACCTGTTGCCTTCAAGCCCGATATGGTGATTGGGGGTACAGGGCCGGATTGTCTCGCTGATGCAGATTGTATCAACCGCTTCCACCCTGACATCCCGATGAAGCGTATAGCGCAGCAGGGGCAAACGCTCATTTTTAAGACTCGGGATGCATTAGACGTATTGGGGACTGTTGACCAACAGCGAGACGCGGAGCAGGACCTCGACTCCGAGCGCTTTATGACCCTCCGGAGCAGCTTTGGTACTGCGCATCCCATGGCTGGACCGGTTCATATAGCGGGCGCTGATGTTGGCGATACCCTGAAAGTAACGATTCTTGAAATCAATGCAGGCCGGTACGGGTATACCTTTGCAGGCCGCAGTGGGTTCATGAGTGATTTGGTTGAGGGTGGCTTTGTGGCAGTTTGGAAGCTGACCGACCGGTTTGCCACCAGTACTGATATCCCTGGCATACAAATACCCAATGGCAGCTTTCCTGGGATTGTCGCCACGTTGCCTGGAAAGAGCGATCTCGAGGTCATCCTGACTCGGGAGCAGCAGCTTCACGATGCAGGCGGCACAGTGTTCTTGCCATCCCCGGAGGACGCATCACCCGTTGCACTGTGTGGCAAAGACGGTAGCGCCGCGAATGCGTGTCTCCGAACTATTCCTCCCCGTGAACAGGGCGGCAACATGGACATTCGTCATTTGGGTGAGGGTGTGACGGTGTACTTGCCCTGTCAGGTAGCCGGTTGTGGCTTAATGATTGGCGATTTGCATTATGCTCAAGGGGACGGTGAAGTATCCGGCACGGCCATTGAGATGTCAGCCGACGTGACGGTCACGACTGAAGTCATCAAGGGATATTCGGATTTGAGGACTGGGCCCCACTATGAGGGTGATGCGTCCGTGCTGCAGATTCCCTCGAAACGCTTTTATGCAATCACGGGCCTGCCTCTGAAAACACCAGGGGCAAGTTACCCTAACTTGCATTATCTTGGCAGCGATGTGGCGCGTGATCTCGGTAATCTATCCAATGATATTTCATTGGCCGCTAGAAACGCGCTCGATGGAATGATCGACCATGTCGTCGCGACTTATGGTTATTCAAGAAATCAGGCTTATGTGATCGCTAGCGTTGCCATTGACCTGCGTATTACTCAGCTAGTTGACGCACCCAATGTTGGGGTGACGGCCATTCTACCTTTGGATATTTTTGTTCAAGCGCCTCATTAGCGGAACTCCAGTTCCTTGTCGCGCAGTTTGCCAAGGCGCAAGCTAATAAAATCCTTGACGTAATTCTGATAGTTTTTCCACGGTAACCGGTTGCCCTGTTTCGGGAAGCGGTCCCGGGAGCGCAGCACGTATCCCGCATTAAAATCGAGGAAGGGCTCCTCTTGTATGCTGCCTTTCAATCGTGGCACAACGC
>MDTB01083822.1_pt1 | contig 14970 bp, 10 predicted proteins | sample 811161 | NCBI WGS metagenome assembly MDTB01 (sample SAMN05326650, study PRJNA326480) | marine metagenome | isolation source: seawater | place: Mediterranean Sea | collected 2009
GTCTTAACATATTTATAGCTGGAAATTTTTGTTTAACATTATTTTTATGTAAAGAAGTTAATTTTCCAGACTTATAGCCATGTTCTTTTAGTTCGTTTTGATAAGTTTGGAATACATCTTGAATCTGCTGAGTTAATAAAACATCACGTGATATAGTTACTTCTTCAAGTTCTTGTTTATCTTTGAATGTTACATTAATATGATTAAGTAATTTTTTTAAAAGATTAACTGATTTATCAACTATAACAATATTTTTAATACTTGATTTATCTGGATTATTGTGTAAGTGCGTATCCATTTTAATATATATCATTCATATTTTTTATTAAAAAAAAATTTGCTTTAAATTTATTATTTATTTAATTTGAAGTAAATCTCAATGTGTGAAGGAATGCATAATTCTAATACAATAAATATTAGTAATACAAAATATAAATTCGCAATTAAAATAGATTATAATGATAATCCTAATTTTGAATATGCTACTGAAAACATCAATTCATTTATTAAAATTCTCAAAGATAGAAATATAATCACTGGAGAAATAAAACTTAACTTTAAATCAGGATATAATCAATGTACTGCTCGTTTGTATGATCATAATAATATAACTAAACTACCAAATATTAATAAAAGATGTAGTAATAAAGCTATATGTGGTTATGATTTATGTTGTTTACATAATAATATTGAAAAAAAACAAGATTGGCATCTAAGAGTAACAGAATATCCTGATCAGAATAGAACTATTCATGAATATTTGACAAGACCTTACTTTAATGATAGTAGAGAAAAAATACAAGAATTAGAAAACTCACTTAATTTAAGGCATAATTTACTTAAAATTGCAAAAAATCTTGGTGTAGTGATATTGGATGGTAATACTATTTATTTAAAAGAAATATTTAAAAATAAAAATTTAAAAGTAAAAAATAATATCAAATATAATTCAAGTATGCCTGAAAATCAAATTCAAGAAGAATTTTTTGAAAATCTTGAATTTAGTAAAAATATTACAAGACCTGAGTTTGAAAACAAACTTGAAAAATTTTGTATTGATAATAATTTGAGTTATAAAGAAGATAGCGGTATGAATGACGATGAAATTCTTAAGCATAGCAAAAATATATTAAAATTAATTGATATTGATTCGCCTAATATAGGTGAAGTTTCAGCTGTCTACCAATGTATTAAAACTAAAACAAAAAATCTTCAACATAGTTCTTTTCTTAGAAAAAAAGATTTAAAACAAATTATTATAGAAACAAATATTTATAATTGTGATAAAATACGTTTAATTAATGATTTTAAAGCAATTTATCTTTACATAATTGAACATAAACAAAAAAAATATTTATTTAACTGTAATAAAAAGTTGATTGGTACATTATGTGATTGGGTTGATGAAGATGACGAGGTACCAGATATATTTAAAAAAAATAATATAGTACTTCATCCTGATACAAATATACCTATAATTGAAATTGAAATTACAAAAAAAGGGACTGCGTTTGAAAATATTAAAGAAGGCATTTATCGTGAATATGAATACGATGAAGAACTTGAAACATTTAGGAATACACAATCTATTTTTCTTGATAATTAATTTTGTACTTATATGTACAATTGTTACACTTAATTTTATTTTTATTCCATTCTATAGATGACTCGTCAAATGAATAGTTTTTTATAAATTTGGATGTTTTACTACGTGTATAATTTGAAATTGATTGGGGAATTTCTCTAGAATTTAATAATTTCATTATAGCTATATTCTTAATACAGCATAATATTTATGTAAATATTATGTTTATTATCTATTGTTTAAGTTAATCAGTAATTGTTTGGCTATAGTAATAAAAAAAAAATTTGAAATACTCTCATCTGATGAAACCTTAGCAATCTTGGTGGGCTTTCATAATCATGGAGCCCAATTATGAAGAACTGATTTCTTTTATTGATACATTGACAGAAAGGCTCCAAATAAACTATAAAAATCCTTTCAATACCTACAAACTTGTTTGTGTTAAAGAAAATAAAATTATAGTAGATGATGGAATTTGTGTAGCAATCAAAAATGATTCACATAATACAAGATGTTCACGAAGAGCTAAACCTGGTTCTGATTGTTGTGGATTACACAGTTCTCATCGTAAAAGTAAGTTTAGAAAAATTACAGATAATGTAAAAATTGTTATAGTTAAGAAATATAGTTTTACTATTCATAGCCAATCTCAAAATAATCAGCCCAGTAGTCTTTATTTGCAACCCACTTTATCACCATTTATGTGGCGTAATTATGACTGTTTGATTGACTATATTACAGGAAAAGTATATTTTAAACTTAAAAATAACAAACTTTTTATAGTGACTAATCTTCATGAAGTCAATGCATCTATATCATTTCATATTGATATGCTTTAAATTTGATTTTTTTATTAAAATATCAATTACATTAATCATGATATGGCTAATTTTGAAAGCTATTTTTATAATATTAAAGGTTTACCATTATTAACTCATATAATCAAAATGTCAGTAGGAAATAAACATAAGAAATTTTCATTGTTAGAGGGTAATATTGATACTACTTTACCTACATGGAGCAAATCAAAAATAGAAAAAACAATCATTCTTTTAGATGAACATTATCATAGTGGAACAAGTGGTGCTCTTGTGTCGGATGCATGTTATGACAAAATACGTGAATATTATGAAAGCAAATATGGTAAACTAGATAAAATTGGCGCACCTGTGAAATCTGGCAAGATTAGATTACCTTTACACATGGGTTCAATGGATAAAGTTAAACTTGGTAGTTCATCATTACGAAGTTTTATTAAAAAATACACAGCAGATAAATGTATTATGGATAAACTAGATGGTTCATCTATGTTAATTGATCTCAGAGACCCTTCTAGTATTAAAGCATATACTCGTGGAAATGGTACTTTTGGACAAGATATTTCATCTAAAGCTATATACATTAAAGGTCTGGAACATATTAATACATCTACAATTGGCGGATATATACGTGGAGAAGCTATTGTAAATAAAACAATGTGGGAAAAAATAGCCGAAAAGGGTGCTAATGCGCGAAATTATGTAGCAGGTGTTATAAATCGTAAGGAAATTACTCCAGAAGATTTAGCTAATATTGAATTTGTAGCATATGAATGGATATCTGATTCTTCAGAAAAACTATCTATATCTGAACAACTTGAAAAACTAAAAACACATAAATATCTAACTGTACGTCATGAAATATATAAAATTGAAGCAGAAGATGATTTGCCAGAGATACTTATTAATTATAGGAAAACTTCTGATTATGAAATAGACGGTATTATCGTCCAAGAAAATGTATATCATCCACGTAATACATCTGGCAATCCAAAATATGCTAAAGCTTTTAAAATGAATGAACTTGACGATAGTGCTATTACTCGTGTACAAAAAATTGAATGGAATCCATCCAAGGCAAATCTACTTAAACCTGTAGTTTATTTTGATAAAATTCATCTAACTGGTGTTGATATTACTAAGGCAACTGGACATAACGCCAAAAATATAGTTAATATGTCTATAGGTAAGGGTGCTTTAATTAAAGTTATACGTAGTGGTGGAGTAATACCTAAAATTATTGAAGTAATCGAAAAAGCAAAACCAGAATTACCAAAAGTAGAATTTGAATGGAATGCAACTGGAACCGATATTTTACTTAAAGATGCGGGTGAAAACAAGACTATTGCTGTAAAAAAAATGGAGTATTTCATTAATACTCTTGGTATTTCATTTCTAAAGATTGGTATGTTAAATAAATTGTATGATAAGGGTTGCAAAACAATATATGATATTCTATTTCTGACACGTGATCTGATTATGGCATATAAATTACCTGGAATTAAAATTAAAACAGCTACTAAAATAGAAAATTCATTACAGTATGGTCTGAATAATTGTACAATTGATTTACTTGCAGCAGCAACTCCATATTTTCAAGGAATTGGTAAGAAAAAAATGAAATTATTAGTTGATAATCTCCCAAATTGGCTGCAAATATCAAAAGATACCCTAAAAAATAAGATAAATGAAATAGATGGATTTTCTGAAAAATCAAGTATCAGTATCCTTAAGGGAATTGATACTTTTAAAGATTTTTACAAGGCATATCAGTTAACTGGTTTTAAAGTGAAGAATGCAGCAGAAGAATCTAAAGTCAAAATTACTGGTAAGTTAGCTGGTAACGTTTATGTTTTCACAGGATTTAGAGATAGTGAATTAGCAGCCAAAATAAAGGCAAATGGTGGGAAAGTAGTAGATAGTATGTCTAAAAAATATGGGGTTACACATCTTATTAGAAAAACAGAAGACACTATGAATGCTAAAATTAAAAAAATATTAGACGATAAAGATAATCCAATCAAGATAGTAACAAAGTCTGACATTTCTGTGTAAATTTGATAAAATTAATTATTATTTTTTTGATTTTATCAAAATCATGACGTCACTACACATGAATAACAATACCGTAAATTATAATATTTTTGGCTTTGATATTAAAATTTACACTAATCAAAATATGAGTACGAATAAGATTGAACAAGCTCTTAGTATTGTACCTAATAAAGAATTTGATTCTTCTATGATAGACAATAAAAATATTCATTTCATATATAATATTGATTATAGCGGCTCTATGTCAGAACCAATAAACTATGAAAATGGACGATATTATAGCAGACTCGAAGTTTGTATTAATTCAGTAATTAAATCACTTGAATTTCTTGGTAAATTAGCAGATAATGGTATTAATATTTATATTACAATCATTAAATTTAATAATATTGCATCTGTAGTGAAAGAATTTGTTAAACTTGAAAATAAATCTGTATTTGATGAAATTGTAGAAAGTCTAAAAGAAATTATTCCACATTATTCAACTAATATTGGTGAATCTATTATCAAAATAAAAGATATTGAAAATCAATATGAATCTAAATGTTCAAAAATATATAAAATTCTACTTTCAGATGGATATAGTAATCAAGGATTAAGTTCACAACAAATTAAAGATAGCTATAGTAAATTTTTCAATGTTTGTATTGGAATTGGTAACGAAACACAATATGATGCTGACCTCCTACAAAATCTTTCACTTGAAACCACTGAGCGAAGTTGTAATTCACATGAAGAGATAGGCGACCAAATTATTGACAGTGTATTTGGACACATGACTATTATTGCTCAAAATCTGAAATTTAATTCGGTTAATAAGCCACGAGATATTATTACTATAGATGGACAAGAATATAATAAGAAATTGCGTGTTACTTCATCTGAGTATTGTATATATGACACGCGAGACTTTGAAATAGTAATTTCTGGTGTATCAAGCAAATATCTGAAAATAGCTGGGCTTCCAAAAAATTCTTCAAAAATTCAAAATTATAGCTCAAATCATTTAAATTATGGATCAATTGATGTATTCTATGTAAAAAATCAAGATACATTCGATATAATTATTAAATTTAGTTGCAATATTCCATATACATCAGGTTATAAAATGTGTAAAATTACAGCAAAATCATTCCGTATCGTTCAAAACTTTATACATGTATCCAATATTATTTCCCAGCTTGATATGAATACCTATAACATTGAAAAACGCAAAAAAATAGTTCATAGCATTTATAATAAGTTGATATCTTGTAAAAGACAACTTGAATCGGAAAAGCTGTTTCTAGATTTTAATTATATTAATACTATAACTGATAAATTTATTGATATATTTAAACCACTTAGATTTAGTACAGATACAAATAATTTATCTGATATTAATAATCTTACACCAATGAGAATGCTATCTGCTCAATCGCAGTCAGGAAGTTTTGCATGTGTCGGAAGACAAGCAAGTATGGGTTATAGTATGGGATATAATTATCAAGAAAATGATAATGAGGAAAATAATAATGCTGAAGATAATAGTCAGGAAAACAATAATGCTGAAGATAATAGTCAGGAAAACAATTTAAATGTAAATTCTGTCATGTCGCCTCTTAATCTTCCTCCACCGATATTTAATACAAATCATCCACAACATATTTCTACACTTTATAGTAATCAGCAATTACTGCCTTTACATCCTTCAATTGCAACTCCAACAGCATCATCTTTGTATCCAATTGTATCAAATACAAGCAACATAGGAATATTTAACATATCAAACAATAACAACGAAGATATATCAATGTTATCACAAGAATAAAAATTAATTAATAAATCAGCTAATATTATTAATTAATTAAAGTAATTGAATTTCTAAGTTATGAAGAGATTCCTCAATTGTAAAATCTTTGTTTAAATATCCAAACGAACTAATCTCAAGATTTTTTATTCTTTCATCCAACGTTCCTTTTTGAATATAACCTAAAATAAAATTTTCTATACCTTCAATTCTCTTTAAAATTTTTTTAGGTTTTTCTTTTTCTTCCCAAATATTTACCCAATTGTCAACATCTTCTCCCAGATTAATTAATTCATTATCTACTGTTACAGATTCTAAATTTGGTAAAGGAGTAGCTATTATAGTTGATAAATTTTTAGACTTACAATACACGGATTCCTTATTCATATGATAATTACTGTTTCTATCAAAACTTTTTGCTATTTCAATACAAAATATTTCTGGTAACTTGCTTAAATCATATTTATTAAGATTAATTTTTTTTGTTCCCAAACATGGAATTACAACTTTAAGGATATTTTTAATAGGCTTATAATCTTCAGAATCAAGCATAATTCGCAAATGTTTCCACTGATCAATGCTAAAATCATAGATATTATTATAATGTCCACTTTGCTTCTTGTTAATAAAATCTGTGTAATTAGCTCTACACTGAATACGGTCATTATTATTGGCATATTTAAAATAACCATTTAAATCTGTTCCCTTCCATGCATGTTCGTGTTTATTAAAACATTTTTTTGGCACGGTTTCAAAATTGATTTTAGAAAATTTTCTTCCTGCCATGTAAATTTCAGTTGTATCTAGAGTTTTATTCAATAAACTGATATCTTTTCTAAATTGGACCATAGCTCGGCGTTTATTAGATTTAAATAAGTTTGGGTATAGATATTTAACGATATGAGTTGTCATTCCTGTTTTTTTGGATAAGGAACGCCCTTCTCGTGGAACCCATTTAGCAGCATATGAAATCATTTCTTTATTAAGTAAATTTTTTCCCAGATTATTTTTAACAAATTGAATATCCTTCATTAAAAAATAGGCATATACTTTTGCAATATCGTCTTTAAGTTTATAACTTGTTAGGTTAGTTTTACCTTCAAGATACATTAATTCATATAAATTATTCAAATCTACAAATGAACCAAATTTAGGTAATTCATATAAAAACCAGTACATTGTATATGGATATCTAATGTATAATTCATTAAAAATCCAATATGATGATAATCTTACTCCCCAGCCATATTTTGTTCTGATAGATCTAGTATTTACCCAAATCAAAATTAAATCACGAATGATGCTATAAGAATTAGTATTTTGAATATCTATACTAGATAAATCATTGAAATTAATATTGCTTAATAAGTTATTAATTAATTCTATTATACGAACACGATGTACGCAATCATATTTACGTATAGATGCTTTTTTAATAGGTAAAGTACCACTGCTATGATAAGATAATAACTGTGATAGTTCAATTAATTGATTTTGATATAAGTTCAATGTATTTGCTTTATAGCCACTCATGTTATATAAAATATAATATTTATTTATTTCTAAGTAAATAACATTAAATTATTACTAATAAAAAAAATAAGTAAAGCTTAATATATATTATATTATTTCTCAACAATATCACGAAATATATTTCCGTTCAAAAAATCGTATATATCTTGAATATATGCATCAAGACATGTTTCAATTTTCCTATTATTAATAGAATACACGTAAATACTAATAGGTGTACAAAAAAGTACCGCATTCAGTAAAAGATTACTATTAGATATGATTATTGTTAAAGTGATTAAACTTAGTATTGTTAACATATGCTTAATTGCGTTTTTGTCTGCATTCTCTTTCATTTGTTTTCTTACTAGTAATCTTTTCATTTTTATTATTTCTTTAAGGCATTGGTTAATCATCAAATTTATCTAAATTTATTTATAATCTATATTTTTTTGATAAATTGAAGATATATCCAGTCATACCAAATAACACTATATACATTCAGATTACATATATATTATCCAAAACTGTATCTAAAGTTATATGTAAAATAATATCTTAGACTATGTGTAAAAATATTATCATTATATATAATAAATGTCTAGAAGATATTCCTTTACATATCTAGATCCATCCAAAAAAAGAGGTATTATTAAATTTAAGGATGGAACGTATGAAGGTCATATAAAAGATAAAAAGCCTCATGGATTTGGAAAATTGATATATGATACACCTGACAAAGATTGTAAAATGTATATAGGTGAGTTTAGTAATAGTTTTTTCAGTGGAAAAGGAACTATGCACTCAAAAGATGAATATTATACGGGACAATGGAAAAATAATGAATATCATGGAAAAGGTCACCGTATGAATTATTATGGAGAATATATTGGATCATTCAAAAACGGTAAATTAGATGGTGACGGTTTATATTATTATAATGGTGGTGATATTTATGAAGGAACACTTAAAGATAGTAAATATCACGGTCGTGGAAAATATACTCATCGTTCAGGAGATATATGCGATGGTTTATTTGATAATAATAAATTTATTCAGGGTAACTGTAAATATACATTCAAAAACGGCGATATGTTTGACGGCTGTGTGAAAAGGTTCATTGCACATGGAAAAGGTAAATGGACAGATGCTAAAAATTATCTTATGTATGAGGGTAACTGGGTTAATGGAAATTTATCTGGAAAAATAGATATTTATGCTATTGAACCAAAAGATGGTTCTCATTCTATTTTACATAGACAAATTGATTATGAAACGTATATACATGAACAACCTCGTTTTTCAAATCATAGTCATTATCTTTTACCACCTGAATCTATATATTATGGTCGGAGTGAATCCGGACTAAAAAAATTTATTAGAAGTTCTCTGAAACGAGCTTTATTTATGGAGAAAGAAAGCAGTAAGGATCATATACTAAACAAGAGAGCATTATATAGACATAAACCATGTTCTTTTTTTAACATTGCGGCACATGGGTCATATTTAGATGCATCATTTGATGGTGATGCTATAAATACATTTCTTATACCCGATGGTGTCCGATTAGTATTTTTTGATCAATCCGAGAGAAGTTTAGCATCTACAATTGATGATTTATTTATAAACGATGATTTTATGAAACCAAACTTAATTCAGAAAAAATCATATCGTCGTATTACACCTGCTTTACTTTTTTCACAATTAAAAGCTACACATATTATGCATGATTTACAAAATGTAGTAGAAAATACAATATTTGGAAGAACACATCAAATACTTAATGAATTCAGAAAACAACAAGAATATGTACAACAAGAATTTACAATTTCTGAATTATTCACTGAACTTGGTATGACATCAGATATTGATTTATTTTTATCTCAGGGTATATCTCATATTAATGATGTTAAAGATAAAAGCATAAGTGAGTTGCGAAAAATAGGACTAACATATTATCGTGCACAAAAATTGTATAATATATTACAAAAACATGTAGATGAACAAAAACAACGTGTATCTATTTATAATTCAAAAATGAATTGTCCGGATTTATCTCTGTCATGGCAACCCGAACTAGGTAAGAGTAAATATATAAAATTAGGTATATACCCTTTGCCAAGTAAAGAACTGTCATCAGATATATCTTTAAAGAATGAAGATGGCGAATTAATTGAAGAAGAGATTTTTAAGGGCAGTTTTATGCCTAAAATAGATAAATCATCTAGAGTTAGTTATTATACAAATTCTCAGGAACAATGGAATACTTTTTCACGGAAAAAATCTTTATTAAGTAAAATTGTACCTCTATTACCAAGAGGGACTGAAGAACATCCTTGTGTTTATTTTATCACAGCTTGTCGATTGATTACAGCAAATTTAAGTTATACAAAGTCTGGATTAATAAGACAACATTCAGCTAAAGAACACCGCTCATTTATTATGCGACAACTCTCAGAGTAATTAAGTATGAACATATATTTTATTTCTTATCAACTATATTGGATAGTTCATAAGAAAAACTTTGAATATTTTGAAAAAAAATATATTTAAATTTCGATAAGTAAAATTTATATTTTTTTGTAAGTCATTTACACGCTGTTATATTTAATTACATTTAATATACAAGTTATATATCTTATTATAACTGTTTTCTGTTATTTTTTTTTCTTTAATAAGAATACCTTTTGCACTACTATTATTCATCAATTGATTTATTTGTCTATGACTAACCCAAATTATAGCACAAGAAGTTTTAGTACGAATTTTTTCAATAAATTCAAATCCTACACATTTACTATAATTATCAAGTGCACTGTCCCATTCATCCAATAAAAGTAGGTTAATATTATTGTACTGTGAATAAATATAAGCTCTTAATAAACAAATTTTTTGACGTTCACCACCGCTTAATTTGTAAACAGGTTTTTCAAGTATTGCATCTAAATTAAATTTATTGATATCATTAACAAATGCTTCCTTAAATAATTCATAATTTGAGTCAAAAATATATGGTGTAACATACATCAAATTATATAATACTGATTTAGATTCGAATAAAATTGTTCTCTGCTGACAACTTATAATAGATTCTTTTAGGGGTAATTCAAATTTAGTACTATTACTTAATGAAAGATGACCGCTTGTTCCTTCAAGTATTTTACATAATGATGATTTACCAGAACCATTATTTCCCATCAAAATAGTATAATTATCAGGTGTAAACATATTTCTCGAAAAACTTATGTTTTCAAGTAATTTATTAGAATCATAATTTATTGATATATTTTGTAAGGTTACTCTATCTGCAATTGTATAATTAAGGTTATTATCTGCTAAATGTTCTGTAATAAATTTCGATATTTCATTATTTATAGTTGTCCATTTATTTTTCACCTTAAAAAACGTATAAATTTCTTCGCAGCCATTCCGCACTTCCTGAGCAAAATATAATATCCATAAGATATGAGTTGGATTTTTAACAAAACCTTTACTTATAACCATTACACCAATGTAAACACATTGAGACATCCATTTTACTATACAATCTTGAACATTAAATAATTTTACACGCTCAAGTTCATTATGAGTTGTATTGTTAATATACTTATTAAACCTATCGAATTCATACTGAGTTCTCTTAAATTTACCTACTAATAGACTACTTTCAATAGACTCGCGTAAACTACAATACATTTTTGTTTCGCATGTTCTTATCGTTTTATCGAATTTTTTCTCTTGATAAGTTATTTTTTCGCTCAAAAAAATATATAAAAATTGTAATACAAATAGATATAGAATAACATATACAAATATCATTGAATTTAAGTAAAACCACAATTGAAAAATACCTATAATTACAGATGTTATACCTGGAATCAAATCACGTGCTATGCGTGACTTACTTTCTTGTGTCAATTGTCCAGATTCTTCTATATAGTGAGTAATTGTAGTAAGTTTATCGGAGTTTAGTTGATAAATATTTGTTTCAAGTATACATCGTTTTTGTATATTTTTTAGTATTTTATTTCTACATGTAATACCGTATTTATGTGCATAAATATGACGTTTAGAACAAATATAATAACGCACAAGTAATATTAAACAAGAGTAAAACAGCTGAATTAATATTTGATATGACGTATTTTGTGATATATCTAATATTTTATTAAGACTATTTATCCAAGTGTAGCATCTTAAAGTTCTTTCAATTACTGAAAATATACATGCTAATAAAATCATATATATAAAATTACATATATAGTTTTATATCTAAATTATTAGGGTAATCTTAATCTGTTATTATAGTAATAAATACCTTTTAATTTAATACCTCCTAATTGATTTAGATCTTCTAAAGCATAAATAATATCGTCAACGTCCATATGATAAAATCTGCTTAAATTAACCTTAATAAGACGCCGCAAATAACCTATATGTACACTTTTTTTCGTTCTTAATTCTTCTAATATTTTCTCAATTTTAAGCCGTATTCTTGTTTTTGGTTCAAGATTCCATACAAATTGATTAAATGCTTTAGTCCATGAACCTCTATTTATATTAGGTAATATTTTTATAGGCTTTTCTCTATATTCGTCTATATTTCTTTCAATAAGATACGAAACGTAACGACCTTTTCCTTTTCCTACATTGTTTATATAACGTATCTGTAGTTGTTTATATAAATCATTAATAACATCATACACATATGGACGTGAGCCACCTCGTGAATATCTGCATTTACTAGAAATTTCTAAACCGAAATTTTTAATCAAAAAATTTTCATAATGTTTCGGAAATGGCTGATTCCATCCTTGGCTCAAAATTTTAAGAATATCTTTGTCATAATTAAGATTATCATATGGATTTCCTACAGGTAATCCTTTTGTTTTTGAATATGTATCATCATGAATAAATTCAGCCAATAAGAATAAAAATTCTAATAAAACTTCACAATGAATTGATGGAAAATGGTCAAATAATCTTAATTCAAATCCAAATTTAAATCCTTTTGAAGTATCTACTCGGAATTCATTAGCTACATGTAATCTATCCTCTCCCTTACGCTTATCTGTTATTTTGTCATAATCATATTCAAATGTATTAACTACAATCTTCTCTAAACGACTCTTTTTTTGATACTTAGAGGTATGTCGTGGGTTTGTATTACTATTATCATTACCAGTAGGTAACATAAGATCTCTGATATTAGTCATATTTACAAAATTATATCCAGAAATAAATATTCTAAATGATAATTCGCTTAATTTATTGTTATCACCTATCGAAAATGGGTCACATGAACCAAACGCACTTAGCAATAATGGACTTAACCACTGGATAGAGCATGCCCATTCATGATGAATCTTGCAAAAATTAATCTTGGTGTATTTGATATATAATTTATAAAAATCTAATACATCTTTCAATATATTTTTTGTACTTTGTTTTATAATCTGTTTTAAAACTATATCTGTTAAATGGAATAAGTCCAAAGCAATATTATGATAATTTATTTTTGTTTCATAATTATATTTATCAAAAATAACTTTTAATTTAGAAGAACTTTTAGCCCATTTTGGTCCACCCGATATTATTTTTTCATCAGATTTATAAAATTGCCTATTTATGAGTGATAAATCTAAATCACATGTTATATAATCACGTACAATAAAACTACAATGTGGTGTAACTGCTGATATACCATTAGTGTCTTTGTTAACTGTAAATCGTATAAAATATTTAAATTTATCGTCTATATCGACCTTTACTTGTTCAATTTCCCTAATTAAAATATGTAAATTTCTCAAATGAGCTCTTAATTTAGGATTGTGTAAATCATCTAATGCATAAAGTTTTTGATTAAAATTCAAATATAGTCTTAATCTACGCCGAGATGAATTATCTATTGGATTATTTACAGATATATATTCTGCATAGATATGTTCAAATATTTTAGTAGGGTCATCAGATTTATATACACTAGATATATGGTTGATCAGATCCATATTTTTTCTAATGTTGTTTTTTTCAGCTATTTCTTTTTTATCAATTGTCTCAATACTTATTGGAAAAATTTTATTATATTCACTTTTACCTCCAATTTTAGATAAAAATAAATTTCTAACAGAATTATCATTCCAATTGTGTATTCTTTGTAAAAGAGTTTTTCCACTATTATTAAATGATATAATATCAAGAATATCATCTACATATTCATCTATTTCTTGGCACAATTTATTATATTCATTTTCCTCATCAAGAATTAATGCATCTTTATAGGGTAGTGTTAAATTAAAATGATAACTTCCAGTGTAATCAATTTCAAAATGTGGCCAACCTATACCTTGTTTTACTTGCTCTTCTAAATCTTCTTTTCCATAATCTTCACTATCAAGTGGCAAAATATAACCAAATTCTGGATATACAATGGGTGTATCATTTAAATATTGTAATTCTTTAACTATTTCTTCTTTAAGTATAATTTCTTTACATACCGAATTAATATTGTTTGTAATTAATGATAAAGGTGTTATAAATTCAGGGACTGATACATTTATTGATGAATCATCCTCTATACTTCTAAATAATTCGTTATTAATGATATCATTCCTTGTTACATCAGTGTTTGAATAAAGTTTTACATATTGATCGAATAATTGGTTTATCTTCGTGTATTTTCCATTCATATCTTGCTGGTTTTTAGTAAATTGACTGATTATCTTACTAAAACGGCTTTTATAAATAAGTGCTGGTAGACTCAAAAAAACTGTATAATCTGATTTTTTATTAATAAATTTTTTTATTCTATTTTTATTTTTGTCAGAATATAATTCAAGATTTAAAACTTTACGTAAAATCTCACCATTAATATTATACTTATAATTAGCATCAATCATCATTAATTCATGTTCTATTCCTATTCCCCAAAACATATTTTATATATTATAAATAAAAAAAATTATTAATAAATTATTAATTTTCATGATAATTAACAAAGAACATAACCATAAATACATTAAATAAAGCCAAAATATATTCAAATAATGATGCATTTTTGTTCATATTAATAAATCCTATTAACCATGTAAAGCACACAACAAATGATATTGTTTTTTTTAAGGTTTTATATAAATAAACTTCTATCTCTTTTTTATCTATTTTTGTTGATTTTTTATAATAATTGTAATTTTTATTAATGCAACTTATTA
>MDTB01092703.1_pt1 | contig 14966 bp, 27 predicted proteins | sample 811161 | NCBI WGS metagenome assembly MDTB01 (sample SAMN05326650, study PRJNA326480) | marine metagenome | isolation source: seawater | place: Mediterranean Sea | collected 2009
CAAAATTAATAAACTCAATTATGTATGATGGTAAAAAAACTATAGCTGAAAAGATAATTTATGATGCAATTGAAAAAATTAAAAGTAAATCAAAAGATGAACCACTTAATGTATTTAATGATGCAATAAATAATATTCGACCTACTGTTGAGGTAAGATCAAGAAGAGTAGGTGGTGCAACTTACCAAGTACCCGTAGAAGTTAAGGCAAAGAGATCACAAGCATTAGCACTAAGATGGTTAATTGACGCTTCAAGAAAACGTAAGGATAAAAAAATGTCTGATAAAATATTTAATGAAATATATGATGCCTATCAAAATAAAGGGTCAGCAATAAAGAAGAGAGAAGATACGCATAAAATGGCTGAGTCAAATAAAGCTTTTGCTCATTTTAGATGGTAATTTAATATGACTAGATCACATACCTTAAATAAATATAGAAATATTGGGATAATGGCACACATCGATGCTGGAAAAACTACAACAACTGAAAGAATTCTTTATTATACTGGAAAAAGTCACAAAATTGGTGAAGTGCATGATGGTGCAGCTACCATGGATTGGATGGAGCAAGAACAAGAGAGAGGTATAACTATTACTTCGGCGGCAACAACTTGTTTTTGGAATGAACATAGAATCAACATTATTGATACTCCTGGTCATGTAGATTTTACTATAGAGGTTGAAAGATCACTAAAAGTGCTTGATGGAGCAGTAGCTGTGTTTGATGGTGTCGCAGGTGTTGAGCCTCAATCAGAAACTGTATGGAGACAGGCTGACAAATATAAAGTTCCAAGGATTTGCTTTGTTAATAAATTAGATAGGACAGGTGCAGACTTTTTCAGATGTGTTTCAATGATTAAAGAGAGACTTGGTGCAAAACCGCTAGTAATGCAAGTACCTATTGGAATTGAGTCATCATTAAAAGGTGTTGTAGACCTTATAAAAATGAAAGCAATTGTTTGGAAAAATGAAGATCTTGGTGCCGCCTGGGAACATGTGGAAATACCCGATGATTTAAAAGAAATCGCTGCAAAATATCGACAGGAATTAGTCGAAACAGCTGTCGAACAAGATGAAAAACTTATGGAAGATTATCTTGCAGGTAAAGATATTTCTGAAGACGATTTAATAAAATGTGTTAGAAAAGGTTGTTTAGGATTTGACTTTGTTCCAGTTCTTACTGGTTCTGCATTTAAAAATAAAGGTGTTCAACCGCTTTTAGATGCAGTGGTAAATTATTTACCAAGTCCCGAAGATATTGGATCAATAAAAGGAACAAAACCTGGGTCTGATGATGAGATAGAGATGAAATTTGACGATAGTGCTCCATTTTCTGCATTAGCATTTAAAGTTGCAAATGATCCATTTGTTGGAAGTTTAACATTTATAAGAATCTACTCAGGAACTGTAAAATCTGGAACAGGCATATATAACACCTCTAAAGATAAAGAGGAAAGAGTTGGACGTATGCTTTTAATGCATGCTAATTCGAGAGAAGATATCAAAGAAGCAAATGCAGGAGATATTGTTGCACTCGCAGGATTAAAAAATACTATAACTGGACATACATTAGCAAATAAAGATGCACCTGTTCTATTAGAACCAATGGAGTTTCCAGACCCTGTAATTGAAATCGCAGTGGAACCAAAAACTAAAGCTGACCAAGAAAAAATGGGAGAGGCACTAGGGAGATTGGCTAAAGAAGATCCTTCATTCAGGGTAACCTCAGATGAAGAGTCTGGACAAACTATTATTAAGGGTATGGGTGAATTACATTTAGACATTATTGTAGATAGAATGAAAAGAGAATTTAAAGTTGAGGCAAATGTTGGTGCACCTCAAGTTGCATATAGGGAGACAATTTTATCTCCAGCAGAAAATGACTATACACATAAAAAACAAAGCGGTGGAGCAGGTCAGTTCGCAAGAGTAAAGTTAACTGTGGAGCCCCTTGAACCAGGAAAAGGTAGAGAAATAGAAAGTAAAATTAAAGGAGGTGCAATACCAAAAGAATTTATTCCTGGAGTTGAAAAGGGAGTTGAGACAGTTGCAGACGGCGGAATACTAGCTGGATTCCCACTCATCGATTATAAAGTTACAATAGTCGATGGACTTCATCACGATGTTGATTCAAGCGTACTGGCATTTGAACTTGCATCTAGACAATGTTTTAAAGAAGCGTGTACTAAAGCAACACTAAAGTTGTTAGAACCAATAATGAGAGTTGAAGTAGTAACACCCGAGGATTATATGGGAGATGTTATAGGTGATTTAAATAGCAGAAGGGGTCAAATAAGCACACAAGAACAAAGAGGTAATGCAACTGTAATAACAGCAATGGTTCCTTTAGCTAATATGTTTGGTTATATAAATAATTTAAGATCAATGTCTCAAGGAAGAGCACAATACTCAATGTTTTTTGACCATTACGATAAAGTTCCTCAAAATGTTCAAGATGAAGTTACAAAAAAGACAGGTTAAAAATGGAAAAACAAAATATTAGAATTAAATTAAGAGCTTACGACAACAAAGTACTAGATCAATCTACCGAAGAAATAGTTAATACGGTAAAAAGAACTGGTGCAAATATTAAAGGTCCAATACCTTTACCCACAAAAATTGAGAGATATACAGTTTTAAAATCACCACATATTGATAAAAAAAGCAGAGAACAATTTGAAACTAGAACACACAAGCGATTAATAGATATTATTGAACCTACCCCAGCAACAGTAGAAGCATTAATGAAACTAGATTTAGCATCAGGTGTTGACGTGGAGATTAAAATTTAATGAGTGAAATTGGTCTGATCGGAAAAAAGATAGGTATGACAAGAGAATTTTATAAAACTGGACTTTCTGTTCCTGTCACTGTCTTGAAAGTAGAAAAAGCAAGAGTTATTCAATTAATTAATAAAGAAAAGAGAGGATACAACGCTGTACAAGTTGGATTTGGAAAAATAAAAAGTTCAAAATTATCTAAATCTATGAAGGGCTTCTTTTCGAAAAAGAACACAGAAGCAAGAAGAATATTGAAAGAATTTAGAGTTAATAATCTTGAGCAATTTAAAGAAGGCAATGAGTTTGGAATTGAGATTTTTAAAAATATAAAGTTTCTAGATGTGAAATCAAAAACTATAGGAAAAGGCTTTGCGGGTGCTATGAAAAGACATAATTTTGGAGGATTAAGAGCGTCTCATGGGGTATCAGTTTCCCATAGAGCTCACGGATCAACTGGACAGAATCAAGATCCAGGAAAAGTTTTCAAAGGGAAAAAAATGGCTGGCCACATGGGAGATAAAATTAGAACTATGCAAAATCTTGAAATTATTAAAACCGACCTTGATAATGAATTAATTTACATAAAAGGATCTATACCTGGCTCCAGAAATTCTGAGGTTTTATTAAAAAAAGCAGTGAAAAATATAACAAAATTATCAACAAAAGAAAAAATAGAATCAATAGAAAAATCTAAAAAAATAAAAGATAAAAAAAAGTAACATATGAAAATTGATAAACAAAATATTGAAGGAAAAAAAGAGTCAATAGACATAAGTGATAAAATAATTTCAGCTCGAATAAATAATAAGTTGGTAAGTAGTGTTTTGTATAAAACAAACGCAAACTACAAGGGTAGAAAAGCTAAAACTAAGCAAAAAAATGAAATAAAAGGATCTACTGCAAAAATTTATGCTCAAAAAGGAACAGGTAACGCTAGACATGCCAGTAAAAAAGCACCAATTTTTGTTGGCGGAGGTGTAGCACATGGACCCAAAGGAGAAAATAATTATAAGAAAAGAAAACTTAATAAAAGTGAAAAAAAATTAAGCATAGCATCGTTAATTACAACAAAAAAAAATTTAAATGATTTAATAATATTTGATGACTTTCAAAAAGAGATAAAGAAAACTAAAGAAATGAATAAAATATTAATTAAATTTAATGCTGTAAATTCTATAATAATTGCAGACAGAAAATCTAGAGAAAATATATTAAAGTCTGTAAGAAACATTCCTAATGTTAAAATAACTGATGTTAATCATTTTAGTGCATATGACTTAGCAAAATTTAAAAAAGTTATTTTTACAGAAACATCAATTAAAGAGTTAGAAAAAAGATATTAATCATGGAAAAATTACATTTATACGATAAAATATTTTCACCGTTGGTTACAGAAAAATCTACAAATCTTTCAGATCAAAATAAGATAGTATTTAAAGTCCATGCACAAGCTAATAAAAAGAATTTAAAAAAAAACATTGAAAAGATTTTTAAAGTAAACGTTACAAAAGTTAATATTATTAATAAAAAAACAAGAATTAAAATAACGAGAGGTAAAAAGGTCAAAGTTAAAGGTTTTAAAAAAGCAATAATAACATTAAAAAAAGGTCAAAATATTGATCTAACAACAGGAATTTAAAGATATGGCATTAAAAACTTTTAAACCTTACACAAAATCTACTAGAGGAACAATTCTGGTGAGCAGGGAAGGTTTATGGAAAGGTAAACCATTTAAAGCTTTGACCTCACCAAATAATGCTTCAAAGGGCAGAAATAATAATGGAAGAATTACCTCAAGAAATCATGGTGGTGGCCATAAGCATAAATACAGACAAATAGATTTCTACAGGAAAAAAATTGATCAACTTGCTGAGGTAGAGAGAATTGAATATGATCCGAATAGATCGTGCCATATTATGTTAGTAAAATTTGATGACGGTAAAAGATACTATTATTTAGCACCAAAAGATATTAAGGTAGGTGATAAAATTCAAAATGGAACAAATTCAGAAATCAAAGTTGGGAATTGCTTACCACTGAAGGATATTCCTGTCGGTATAGATATCCATAATGTTGAAATAAATCCTGGTGGTGGTGGTAAAATAGCTAGATCAGCTGGCACATCAGTTTCAATTTCGGGAATAGATGGAAATTATACAATAGTAAAAATGACATCTGGAGAAGTTCGAAAGATAAACTCAAATTCAATGGCAACAATAGGTGTTTTATCCAATCCAGATCAAAAAAATATAAAAATAGGTAAGGCTGGTAGGTCAAGATGGCTTGGAAGAAGACCACACACAAGAGGTGTTGTTAAAAATCCAGTTGATCACCCACATGGTGGTGGTGAAGGTAAATCTGCTGGAGGTAGACACCCAGTATCTCCAACTGGTCAATCAGCAAAAGGATTAAAAACCAGAGACAACAAAAGAACAGATAAGTTTATAATAAGAAGAAGAAAGAAAAAAAGAGGTTAAGAATGGTAAGATCAGTATGGAAAGGACCGTTTGTTGAGGCAAGTTTGATAAAAAAAGTTGAAAAACAAAAAAAAGATACAACAAATAGACCAATTAAGACTTGGTCAAGAAAATCAACTATAATCCCAGATTTTGTTGGAATAAGTTTTTTAATATACAATGGAAAAAAATTCATACCAATAACAATATCAGAAGATATGGTTGGACATAAGTTTGGTGAGTTTGCTCCTACTAGGCAATTTTATGGTCATACTCCAGCTGACAAAAAGGCAAAAGTTGAAGGGGGAGCAGGTAAAAAATAATGTCAAAATTAAAAAAAAAAATTGATACAAAAATAGTAAAGTCAGTAAATAAAAATGTAAGATCAAGCACCAGAAAACTTAATCCAATATTAAAGTCTATAGTTGGCAAAAAAGTAGATGTAGCGATAAGAAACCTATCATTTTCTGACAAGAGAATATCAAAAGATGTTAAGAAAACAATTTCATCAGCTGTAGCCAATGCAGAGAATAACTACCAATATGACATTGATAAATTAATTGTAAAAGAAGCATACTGTGGAAAACAGGTTGTAATGAAAAGATTTAGAGCTAGGGCAAAGGGAAGAGCAGCTGAGATAATGAAACCCTATTCAAATTTAACAATAATTTTAACAGAAGAGCAAAAAAAGATGGAGAATCATGGGTCAAAAAGTTAATCCAGTTGGTTTAAGGTTGGGCATTAACAGAGGTTGGGACTCTGTGTGGTATGCAAAGAAAAAAGATTTTGGTAACAATTTAATAGAAGATTTTAAAATCAGAGATTACATAAAAAAAAATGTTATTAACTCCGGGGTATCAAAAGTTATGATTGAAAGAACAACAAAAAAATGTTTCGTAACGATTTATACTTCAAGACCAGGATTTGTTATTGGTAAAAAGGGAACAGATATAGAAAAAATAAAGGGCAATTTATCAAAACTAACATCAAATGAAGTTGTTTTAAACATTAAAGAAGTAAAGAAGCCCGAAACAAATAGTTATTTAGTTGCTGAAAATATAGCACAACAGTTAGTAAAAAGAGTTTCCTATAGAAGAGCTATGAAAAGAGCTATGCAATCAGCATTAAGACTTGGAGCAAAGGGTATAAAAGTTTCAATTAGTGGAAGGTTGGGAGGAAATGAGATAGCTAGAACAGAGTGGTTGCGTGAAGGTAGCATACCAGCACATACACTTAGAGCTGACATAGACTATTCAGAGGCAGAGGCATTAACAACATATGGAATAATTGGAATTAAAATATGGATATATAAAGGAGAAATATTTACAAGAGAGTTCAGTCAAGAGAGGAACAAAGAATAATTTATGTTACAGCCAACAAGAACAAAATTTAGAAAAGCTCACAAAGGAAGGATACATGGAACTGCCTCAAGATGTAATGTAATGAATTATGGTTCTTTTGGTCTAAAAGCAATGCAGCCTGAAAGAATAATCTCAAGGCAAATAGAAGCAGCAAGAGTAGCTCTAACAAGACATATGAAAAGACAAGGCAGAGTCTGGACAAGAATGTTTCCTAATATACCAGTTTCAAAAAAACCTACAGAGGTAAGAATGGGAAAAGGTAAAGGGTCGCCTGAATTCTGGGCATGTAGAGTAAAGCCGGGAAGGATATTATTTGAAGTGGACGGTGTATCCGAGATTATTGCTAAAGAAGCTTTATATAAAGCTTCAGCAAAATTACCAATTAAATGTAAATTTATTAAAAGGATTTAGATGAAAAAAAAAGAAATAAAAAAATTAACAAACACACAATTGTTAGACAATTTAGATAAATTTAAAAAAGATCTATTTAATTTTAGATTTCAAAAAGTTAATGGACAAATTAAAAGCCCAGCAAAAATTACTGAAACAAAAAAAATTATTGCAAGATTAAAAACATTAATTGAGGAAAAAAATGCCTAGAAAAATTTTAAATGGAGTTGTAGTAAGTGATAAACCAAATAAAACAGTTACTGTAATGGTTGAGAGAAAATACCAACACCCAATTTTTAAAAAAGTGATGAAAGCAAGAAAGAAATATAATGCTCATGACGAAGAAAATAAATTTAAGTTAGGTGACAAAGTTTCTATACGAGAAAGCAAACCTTTTTCAAAAAATAAAAAATTTGAGGTTGTTGGAGAAATTAAATGATACAGGTGCAGACAGAATTATTTGTAGCCGATAACACTGGAGCTAAAAAAATTGAGTGCATAAAAGTTTTAGGTGGATCTAAACGAAGATATGCAAGCATTGGTGATACAATTGTTGTAGCTGTTAAAGAAGCTATACCTAAAGGAAAAGTGAAAAAAGGCTCAGTTCATAAAGCTGTAGTTGTAAGAGTTAAGAAAGGTATTCATAGAAATGATGGCTCCAAGGTAAGATTTGATAATAATGCAGCTGTATTAACCGATGATAAAGGTGAGCCGATTGGAACAAGAATTTTTGGTCCTGTCACAAGAGAGCTAAGAAATAGAGGACAAATGAAAATAATATCTCTAGCACCCGAGGTCTTATAATGATTAAAAAAGGGATGAAGGTAAAAGTATTGACAGGTAAAGACAAGGGTAAAGATGGAGAAGTAATAGAAATTGATAGAAAGAATAAAAGAGCAAAAATAAAAGGAATTAATATTGTAAAAAAACATGTTAAAACCACCAAAGAAAAAAAAGGTGGCATTGTTTCGAAAGAAAACTTTATACATTTATCAAACTTAAAAAATATTGAGACTGGAAAGAAAGAGGAGGCTAAAACATAATGCAACCTAGAATAAAAGAAAAAATATTTAAAGAAATTAACCCTAGTTTAAAAGAAATGTTTGGTTATAAAAATTTATATATGGGTCCTAAGATTGAAAAAATAGTTTTAAACATGGGATTAGGCTTAGATGGAAATGACACAAAAATTATTACTTCATGCCAAGATGATTTTGCAAGTATTACAGGACAAAAACCAGTAATTACAAAATTTAGAAAATCGATAGCAAATTTCAAAACAAGAAAAAATACAAATTCAGGTTTAAAAGTAACATTAAGAAAAAATAAAATGTACGAATTTTTAGATAGACTTGTTAATATAGCATTACCAAGAATAAAAGATTTTAGAGGTTTAAACCCAAATGGATTTGATAGATATGGGAATTATACATTTGGTATAAAAGAACAAATTATTTTTCCAGAAGTTAACTTTGATAAGGTTGATAAGATAAGAGGTTTAGATATTACAATAGTTATTAAAACAATGGATAAGAAGCACAGTCTAGAGTTGCTTAAAAAATTAAATTTTCCATTCAAAGAAAATAGGAGTAATTAATGGCTAAATTAAGTTCAGTAAATAAAAATAATAAAAGAATTAAACTTTCAAATAAATTTTTTAAAAAAAGAGCAGTATTAAAAAAAATTATTATGGATAAAAAATTATCATTTGAGGAAAGATTTAAGGCACAACAAAAACTTTCTAAGTTACCAAGAAACTCAGCAACAAATAGAGTAAGAAACAGGTGTCAAATAACAGGTAGACCACATGGCGTTTATCGTAAATTAAAAATATCAAGAATAGCTCTCAGACAGTTAGGACTCGAGGGTAAAATTCCTGGTATGGTAAAATCAAGTTGGTAGAAAGGAATTTATGAGTCTAAGTGATCCAATTGGAGATATGTTAGCAAGATTAAAGAATTCACAAATGAGGAACCACAAAAAAATTGAGCTACCATCATCTAAATTTAAGACAAAAATTGCAGAAATTTTAAAGTCAGAGGGATATATAATAGATTATGAAGTTAAGTCAGATCGAAATAAGGCAAACTTGCTTATTATTTTGAAATATTCATCAGGTAATCCAGTAATAAGTTCAATCGAAAGAGTATCTAAACCCGGTAGAAGAATTTTTTCCAGTGCAGAAAGCTTACCAAAAGTAAATAATGGTTTAGGGATAGCTATAATATCAACACCAAAAGGAGTTATGACAGATATAGATGCAAGAAAACAAAAGGTTGGTGGTGAAGTAATTTGTAAGGTATTTTAATGTCAAAAATTGGTAAAATTAGTATTTCAATTCCAGAAAAAGTAAAAGTCATTTTAAGTGGTGATATTATAAATATAGAAGGACCACTTGGCAAAAAATCCTTAAATATAGATCTAGGTATTTTTGATTTAAATATTCATGATGGAAAAGAAGTATCTATTAAACCAAAAATAAACAACCCTGATACAAAAAGATTGTGGGGAATGAATAGAAGTTTAATTAACAATGCAATAATTGGAGCAAGCAAAGGATATGAAAAAATTTTAGAATTATCAGGAGTTGGATATAGAGCAGCTTTGAAAGGCAATATACTCAATCTACAACTAGGTTTCAGTCATGATATTAACTTTAATGTTCCCGATGGTGTTAAAATCCAGGTTGAAAAACAAAACATTTTGAAAATTACAGGTACAGATAAGCAGCAAGTAGGGATGGTAGCATCAGAGATAAAAAGCATAAGACCGCCAGAGCCATACAAGGGTAAGGGAATTAAGGAACAAGGCCAACATATATTAAGAAAAGAAGGTAAAAAGAAATAATGAAAATTACAAAATTAGAAAGAAAAAAATTTAGAGTTTCAAATAAACTTAAAAAAGTATCATCAAATGATAGATATAGATTAAGTGTTAGCAGATCTGCAAAAAATATTAGCGCACAAATTATAGACGATGTCAAAAATATAACATTAGCGTCAGCATCTTCTAACACTAAAGAAATTAAAGCTCAAAAAAAAAATAAAAAAGAATTATCAACACTTGTAGCTGAGTTGCTGGCAAAAAAGGCGAAAGATATGAAAATTAATAAAGTATATTTTGATAGAGGTGTATACAAATATCACGGTAGAGTAAAATTACTTGCAGACGAGCTTAGAAAAAATGGAATGGAGTTTTAATAATGGAAAAAAATACTGAATTTGTTGAAAAATTAGTTCACATTAATAGAATTACCAAGGTAGTAAAAGGTGGTCGTAGATTTGGCTTTTCAGCACTAGTAGTAGTGGGAAACCAAAATGGGAAGATCGGTGTAGCTCATGCTAAAGCTAAACAGGTACCAGATGCGATTAAAAAAGCTAATGAATTGGCTCGGAGAAATCTTGTACAAATACCCCTAAGAGAAGGTCGAACTATTCATCATGATATTTTTGGTAAAGATGGGGCTGGAAAAATAAAACTAAGAGCAGCTCCAAAAGGTACAGGAATAATCGCTGGAGGTGCAGTTAGAGCTGTATGTGAGGTACTTGGAATTAAAGATATTGTAGCTAAATCACTAGGTACAGCAAATCCTCATAATGTCATTAGAGCATGCATGAAAGCTTTAACAAAACAGAATTCCCCAAAAAATATATCATTACTTAGAAACAAAAAAATTTCAGAAATTATTGAGAAAAGAGGATAATGACTATCTTAAATAATAACTTAAAAACTAAAATTTCAAAAAAAAGACTAGGTAGAGGTATTGGTTCTGGTAAAGGAAAAACATCAGGTAGAGGTGTAAAAGGTCAAAAATCTCGATCAGGTGTATCAATAAAAAGTTTTGAGGGAGGGCAAATGCCTCTTTATAGAAGACTACCTAAAAGAGGATTTAATCCAATAAACAAAGAAAAAATTGCAAAAATTAACCTAGACCAGTTGCAAAAATTTCTTGATAAAAATCGTATAAATGCAGATGAACAGATAAACTTAGAAAATCTAAAAAAAAATAAAATTATTAATAAATCATATAAAAAATTTAAAATTTTATCAAATGGACAATTAACTACAAAAATAAATATAGAAGTAGACCTCACATCAATTACTGCAAAAGAAAAAATTGAAAAACTTGGTGGAGTTTTAAAAATAAAAAATTCCAAATAATATATAATGAGTGAGACTTCCCAAAACAATGATCTAAAAAATAGAATATTATTTACAGTTTTTATTCTTGCTATTTATAGATTAGGAACTTTTGTACCACTTCCAGGAATAGACCCAGAGCAACTCACAGTAATGATGGATAGCAATCAAAAAGGTTTATTGGGAATGTTTAATGTTTTTGCTGGAGGAGCAGTAAGTAGAATGGCAATTTTTGCACTTGGTATAATGCCATACATTTCTTCATCAATTATTATTCAACTTTTGACAGGTGTAACAGATTATTTTAAAAACCTCAAAGCCCAAGGAGAAATCGGAAGACAAAAAATAACTCAAATAACAAGATATGGAACTGTTATTTTAGCTACCGTACAAGGATATGGACTTGCCGTCGGTCTAGAATCGAGTGCTGACCTAGTTATAAATCCTGGTGTATTTTTTAAAGTTTCTACAGTTACAACAATTGTTGCGGGTACTATATTTTTGATGTGGCTAGGAGAACAAATAACACAAAGAGGTATTGGAAATGGTATTTCTTTAATTATATTTTCTGGAATTGTAGCTGAAATTCCAAGAGCTTTAGTAACTACATTTGAGTTGGGAAGAACAGGAGCCATATCAACATTAATGATTATATTTATATTTATTTTATTGATATTAACAATTTTGTTTATTGTTTTTATGGAAAGAGCATTAAGAAAAATTCTTATAAATTATCCCAAAAGACAAATGGGTAATAAAATGTATGGAGGGGAGTCATCTCATTTGCCACTTAAAATAAATTCTGCCGGTGTAATACCAGCAATTTTCGCATCGGCCTTATTATTGCTACCAGTCACATTTTCAAACTTTAATGTTTCACAAAATGATACTTTTTTGAACATATCTTCATATTTTTCTCAAGGACAGCCACTTTATATGATTTTGTACGCATCAGGTATTATATTTTTTACTTTTTTTTATACATCAATAACATTTAATCCAAATGAGACAGCTGAAAATCTTAGAAAATATGGTGGGTTTATACCCGGGATTAGACCAGGTGAGAGTACAGCCATATACATAGATGTAATTTTAACAAGATTGACAACAATAGGCGCATTATATCTTACACTAGTTTGTTTAATGCCAGAATTTTTAATTGCAAATTATCCAATTCCTTTTTACTTGGGTGGAGCTTCTGTATTAATTGTAGTAGTTGTTGCCATTGACACTGTAACACAAGTACAAACTAGACTAATGAGCTCTCAATACGAACAACTAATAAAGAAAACTAAATTTGGAAGATAGCTGTTGTGAATGTGGTTATATTTGGTCCACCAGGAGCGGGAAAAGGTACTCAAGCTCAGTATATTGCTAAAAAATTTAATCTTTATCAAGTTTCTACTGGAGACTTATTAAGAAATGAAGTTAAAAATCAAACAAATATTGGTAAAGATATTGAAAATATTATTTCTAAAGGTGACTTTGCAACCGATGATATAGTAAATGAATTAATCAAAAAAATAATATTTGATGCAAAAAAAAAAATAAGTTGATATTTGATGGTTACCCGAGATCGTTAAATCAAGCTGAAAATTTAGATTTATTATTAAATGATTCAAATCAAAAAATAGATCATATTTTTTTTTTAAATGTTAAAAAAGACTCAATTATACAAAGGATTGAGAAGAGGAAAGTTTTAGAAAATAGGGCAGATGATAATTTGACTACAATTCTTAAAAGATATGATACTTATATGGAAACAACAAAACCTGTCTTAGATTTCTATTCAAAAAAAACAAATTTTCATGAAATTGATGGAGATGAAAAAATTGCTGAAATATCAAGTAAAATTGACCAAATCTTGTCTGTTTAAGACATTGACTTTAAAAGAACTTCTTATATAAAAGGCTAAATTTTTATCCAATACTATGGCTCGTATAGCAGGTGTAAACATTCCGCAAAATAAATTAGTCCGTATAGGACTTACCTATATATTTGGAATTGGTCAAAAAAACTCCAATGATATATGTAAATCTTTAGACATACCAAATTCAAAAAGAGTCAACGAATTAACTGATGACGAAATTTTAAAAATTAGAGAATTTATAGATCAAAAATTTACAGTCGAAGGAGATTTAAGAAGAGATACTTCTTTAAATATTAAAAGATTAATTGATCTAGCATCATATAGAGGCTCTAGACACAGAAAAAAATTACCAGTTAGAGGGCAGCGAACTAGATGTAATGCAAGAACTAGAAAAGGTAAGGCAATTGCAATAGCTGGTAAAAAACTAACACCATTGAAAAAATAAAAATATGGCTAAAGATAAAGTTGAAACAAAAGATCAATCAAAGGACAATTCATCAAAATCTAAAAAAAGTTCTTACTCTAAAAAAAAGAAAAATAAAAAAAATATTTTAAATGGTATAGCTTATGTCCAATCTACTTTTAACAATACAATTGTTACAATTGCAGATACTAATGGTAATGTTATCTCCTGGGCTTCTGCGGGACAAAAAGGATTTAAAGGATCAAGAAAATCAACTCCATATGCAGCACAGGTAGCCGCCGACTCAGCTGCATCAAAGGCTTTAGAGTTTGGCATGAAAATTCTGTCAGTTGAAGTAAAAGGCCCAGGCTCTGGTCGTGAAACTGCATTAAGAGCTTTACAAGCAAGAGGTTTTAAAATTATTTCAATAAAAGATACAACACCAATGCCACACAACGGCGCAAGACCGCCAAAAAAAAGGAGAGTGTAAATGGAAACTACTGAAGTAAATATAAAAAATTGGAAATCACTAATTAAACCACCTAAGTTAGATATAAACTTAAGTGAAGATAAAACTTATGCAAAAATAATTGCTGAGCCTTTAGAAAAAGGTTATGGACTAACTTTAGGAAATTCTTTAAGAAGAATATTGCTATCATCAATTAGAGGTACAGCAGTAACTGCTATACAAATCGATGGTGTTTTACACGAATTTACGTCAATTAAAGGTGTAAGAGAGGATGTAACGGATATCGTATTAAATGTAAAATCTTTAGCTTTAAAGAGCAGCTCTGAAACTATAAATAAATTAATTCTAGATGCAAAAGGACCAGGTGAAATAAAAGCCTCAAATATAACAACAACATCAGATATTGAAATTTTAAATCCAGATTTAGTTATATGTAATCTTGATGAAAATACTAATTTTCATATGGAAATGACTGTAAGTAATGGGAAAGGCTACGTTTCAGCTGATATGAACAAACCAGAAGAACCGCCTTTAGGACTTATCCCAATAGACTCATTATTTAGTCCAGTAAAAAAAGTTTCTTATTCAGTGAGTACTGCTAGAGAGGGAAAAGCACTTGATTACGATAAATTAACGATGGAAGTAGTGACTAACGGATCTATTTCTGCAGAAGATGCAGTTGCTTATTCTGCTAGAATTTTCCAAGATCAACTTGGAATGTTTGTAAATTTCGACGAACCACAAGAAGTCATTGTTAGAGAACAACCATCAGAGCCAGAATTTAATAAAAATCTATTAAGAAAAGTAGATGAGCTAGAACTTTCCGTTAGATCAATGAATTGTTTAAAAAATGATAATATAATTTATATTGGTGACTTAGTTCAGAAATCAGAAGGTGAGATGTTGAGAACACCTAATTTTGGTAGAAAATCTCTTAATGAAATAAAAGAGGTTTTAACAGGAATGTCTCTTTATTTAGGAATGGAAATTCCAAATTGGCCTCCAGACAATATTGCAGAATTATCTAAAAAACTTGAGGAAGCTATCTAATGAGACATAAAATGGGCTATAAAAAGCTCAATAGAACTTCTGAGC
>MDTB01212524.1_pt1 | contig 14965 bp, 12 predicted proteins | sample 811161 | NCBI WGS metagenome assembly MDTB01 (sample SAMN05326650, study PRJNA326480) | marine metagenome | isolation source: seawater | place: Mediterranean Sea | collected 2009
ACTTTCAATTACCATAAGTAGCCTTTGATAGTCTCCCCAGTTTTGAAACCATATTTCACATTTTGGGTTTGATGTTGAGACCCATTTATCCGCTAACACGGTCTGGTAAATTTGTTTGTCGCTAGAGCAACCTACTACTTGCAAGTAGATAAGAGATAGGCAAAAATATCCCCAGATTCTATTATAATTCATGTTGTTCCGAGTTTTTAAACTACTGAAAAGTACAAAATTGTAATGCTTAACAAAAGCATGGTTACAGACGCAATATAATCGCGAAAGTTACTTTTCAACCTTACGTGAGTTACAACCGCAGAAAGCATAAGCAGTGTGATTCCAGATGAACCAGCTACAACTATTATTGGATCTGAGAAGTGCAACATCCAGGCGAATGAAAGTTTCAGGATTCCAGTCAAATCCCTGAGCCAGGTTGGTAAATTATAATCATCAAACTCTTTTCGAATGTTTTCATACCGCACAACCCAAACGAAAAAAATTGCTACAGATGAAACAATCTTAATTAGTTCAATTAAAATATCTAAGGATACAGTCATTAGTTCTCTATAAATCTTATTAATATATTAATAAGTCACATCTATAAAAACAACATTTAGCGTTATCATCACTTTCAAAATTCATAAAAGTAGTTCACATTAGTTAAAAGTAAATTATATACATGGTTTTTAAAATGATGGCTTAATAAATCATTTTTTATTTAAACTAATTTTATATTGAGATAAATAGCCATTAACACAATTGTATGACTAGATTTAATTAGTAATTAACAAAACATAAAAGCATTAGCCATTAAAATGTTTAAAAAAGCCCTTATACTTTTGCCCTACATATTTCTAGCAAGTTGTATACGTAATTACGAACCAGTAATAAGCTCCATACTAGCTGATCCAAACCCTGTCCCAAAAGGCGGAGTAGTTATTCTTACATGCAACGCAAGCGACGATGATTACTCTACCCGTCAAAAAGAAGAAATCTTAACCTATGAATGGTTTGCTGCAGCAGGTGAAATAACAATCGGTGAACCAGATTATACTGCTACCTGGACCGCGCCCAATGAATCAGGACTTTTTTCTGTTTCCTGTAGTGTAACGGATGAGTATTATGGTCTTGATATTGCAACTATTGAGATTACTGTAGAATGAAAAGCTTAAAATTCATTGCACCAATTATTATACTTTTCATAGTAGTAAGTAGCTGCGAAATGGAAAATAATGCAGTAGAAATCTTATCTTTCGAGGCCAGTGACTCATTTGGTCTTGCAGGTGATACCATAATGTTGTACTGTGTTGCAGAAGATGGAGATGGAGATAAACTTGGATATAGCTGGGAAACATCATCTGGTGTATTTTCAACAAAATCAGATTCCACCGAATGGATTCCACCATTTATTGAGGGAACATTTCTTGTCACATGTAAAGTATCCGATGGAGTTGGTTCATCAGATGCTAGGACAATACCAATTCGTATAGAAGTACCTACTCCTGTTCCAGTAAATGGTCTAAGCTGGACATTAACTGATAGTGGGCTATTGGGTGGAACTAATTCTTCTAATGATAATAATACAGGGGTGACAGGTTATTGGGATGGAACTGTTGAAGGTGCTGATTATGGTTGGAATGTAACTGAGCAGGAAACACCTAACAGGCAAATTTCTCAATCACTTCAGTTTAAAGTTGAAAATAGTGCTAACTGCGTGAATAGTGGAGGAAATCCAAATACTCAAGAAGGTAGGGCAACAGCTGATATTGAAATCACTGGTTCAGACCCTGTTACATTAGACATTGACTTTTCAGGTGTTGGAGAAGCAGAAGATGCGGGGTACGACATAATAAAGTTTAGACTTAATGGAACTGTTATTGGAAGTGGAGAAGCTCCAGGTGGTGGCCTGGGATGCCAGGCAGATTCAGTGGTGGTAAATCCTGCTGCTCAACAAATCTTAAATCCAGGCTCACACAGACTAGTTATTAATTTTACAACCAACGACGAAAAGTACCATGTAGACGCCTATTATGAGATTAAACTAGATTTAAAGGTGCCATAACATAAATTATCTAGTGTAAAGTTTTCATACAACCTCTTGAACACAAAAGTGCTAAGTTGTATTTTTCATTTAAGATCAAGTACCTATTTAATATTGGAGATAATCGAATGAGACTTAGAGATGTCGTGAGTATTATCCTTTTACTTTCATCTTCTTATGCCAGCAAAATCGAGTTTGATCGATATACAATTGATGAGGGCCTTTCCCAAAACACAGTTTATAAGGTATTTCAAGATAGTCGGGGATACATCTGGCTTGGTACCCAAGGCGGACTTGACCGATTTAATGGCTATGATTTTAAACATTATGAATATGAAAGTAATGACAGTACTTCGATAGTAAATGGATGGATTCGTGCAATAAATGAAGATAAGAATGGTCTATTATGGTTAGGTACATTAGGAGGAAATTTAGGTTGGTTTGACCCCTATGATGAAATTGGTGGGGAAATTGATTTATTCGCAGATCATCCAGATTTTGATCGACCTGGATATATTTATGATATTTTATTTCACGGCGATTATATCTTTTTAACAACTCTGGGTAGCGGCCTATGTAGATACAACCGATTAGATGGATCGATATTATGGTACAGCTCAGATTCTACCTCCAAACACTATATCAAAGATCGATTTTTCACTAATGTCTATTCAATAAGCGAAGATAAAATTTTATTGGGTGATCGAAGTATAATTATTTTAAACACAGAAACTAATGAGCATTTTGAACCCTACAATGAACTTATTGAAAAGGAAATTGGAGTTCCATTTGATAGTATAAAAGTTTCATCGATTACTCAAGCAAACGATAAAAAAATATTAATTGGCACATGGAGCGATCATGGTCTCATCATATTAGATACGGAAAATGAAGGCGTTTCACAATTTTTTCCTCTTCTTCCTGATCCAGATAGTGGGAAAATCCCTAGAACCATGATCGGTGAGATTACAATTGATAGGTTCAATAAGCTATGGATGCCTGTTTATAACGTAGGACTAGCAACTTTTGATATGACAAAAGAAGAATTTGAACTGCACCTACCTGATCCTAAAAATCCTAATTCTTTGTCTGATTCTCAAATTGAATCTATTATGATGGATAAAAGCGGAGCAATATGGCTTGGTTCTGCAAGGAGCCTAATGAATCATGATTCAGAAAAGAAGAAGTTTAATATCATATCTAATTCTGGCAATGCAGATATAAGGTCATCTTTCAACGAAAAGTGGGATTTGCATATCGATACTGAAGACAAATTATGGGCTGGAAGCGTATATAGAGGAAGTGGTTTAGATGTAATTGATATGAAAACAAAATCCGTAACAAACCATGTACCTCCAAATGCTAAGGATGGTCGTGGTATTTCAATGTGGCGAATGGCTGAAGATTATACTGGCCGAATATGGGGACTTACTCAGTATGAACTTTTTGTATCTGATAAAAACAAGGAAAACTTTAATAAGGTCTTTGATAAATCAAATATAACTTTTAAAGAAACAGGAACCATCCGAAGCATGATGCTTGGAGTTGATAAAAGGTTTTGGATATTTTCTGAAAAGAAAACATGGTGGATTGAATTTGATCAAGATAGTATCATTTGGGTTGATGCTGCTTCTAAAAAAAATAATTTAAAAGATGTTATCAATATTGGTGGATATGGAAATAAATATAAGAATAACAGGGATAATGATTTTTATCTTTTTGTAAAGTTTGGATCGGTTAATACCCGAGCAAGAGAACAACTGCTTTCAGTAAATCATAAGAATTTTAAAGTTGACACCCTTTATGATCATCGAAAAGCTGAAAGGAAAATTCCAGGTTTTGATGCAATCACTCATATCAATCAGTCAAAAGATGGAAAATACTGGTTTACGACATATGGTGAGGGATTTACAAAATTTGACATTACATCAAGAGAGTTTGAGCACTATGGTATTAATGATGGATTGCCTAATTCTTATTTATACTGCATTTATGAAGATGAATCAGGATATTTGTGGATGTCTTCAAATTTTGGAATTATAAGATTTGATCCCAAAAGTAAGAGTTTTAGACAATATGGTATAGCAGACGGTATTCAAAACTTTGAATACAACTCAGATTCGCATGCTCAAGCTAAAGATGGAACACTTTTCTTTGGAGGATTATCTGGCATAAACTACTTTAACCCAAATAAACTAAAAGACAATCCAAATGAGCCAATAGTATTGATCGAATCCTTTTCGAAAAGCGATTCAATTTTTGCTGTTCACAAATCTGATAATAGTGAAGAGATATATAACATTTACTACTATGAAAAAGACCTCTCTTTCAACTTTGCAGCTATTGATTTTAGAAATCCATCAAGAAATCAACATGCGTACATGATGGAAGGCTATGATGATTATTGGCATTATTCAAATACAAGAAGGTATGCGAGTTATACAAACTTACCTGCTGGGGACTATACATTTAAAGTAAAAGGATCTAATAACGATCAAGTCTGGAACGAAGATGGAGCATCACTTAAAATTAAAATCCATCCGGCACCTTGGGAGACCACTTGGGCCTATATGATATATTTTGCAACAACAGGCTTTGGTATTTTCGGTTATATCCGCAGACAAAGAAGGTTGCATGCACATGCAATGGAGGAACAACGTAGGGAAGAAGAATTGGAAGAAGCTCGTCAATTCCAAATGGATATGTTACCTGATACTACGCCGGATATACTAGACTTGGATATTTCAGCAACCATTCAAACAGCATCTGAGGTGGGTGGCGATTATTACGATTTTTTTCCAGAAAAAGATGATGAAAGTTTATATGTAGTTGTTGGAGATGCGACAGGTCACGGGATGACTGCTGGAATGATGGTAAGCATTACCAAAGCAGGACTTTATGGAATCCCCTCCATTCCACCAAATGATGTTACTGAACGCTTGAACAGGGTAATTAAAAATATTGATTTAGGATTGAACAGAATGGCAATTAACATAGCTCGATTTTGGGAGAATAAAGTGGAATTTACTTCTGCAGCTATGCCCCCTGCCTACCACTTTCATGCAGATTCAGGTAAAGTAGATGAAATCTTAATAGAGGGTCTTCCATTAGGAAGTTTAAAGGATGAGACTTTTGATCTTGTCCAGATTGAATTTAATAAGGGCGACTCGCTTGTTTTTATATCAGATGGTCTCCCCGAGGCTACTAATGTTTCCGATGAAATGCTTGGTTATGAAGCTGTAATGGATTGTGTGCAAGTAAATGGGGAGCATAGTGCAGAAGAGCAAAAACAAGCACTTCTTGATCTCGGCACCGCATGGTTGGGTGATCTTAGAAACCAAGATGACATTACAATAGTAGTAGTAAAGAAAGCGTAATACTAAATTGAAGGTTCAGAATTTTGGACCTGATTTATTACGTTTATTGTACCATCATCCCCGTTGATATCACAAACATACCAATACCTTCCACTTCCTTCAATTGGTACCTGAATTCTTTCTCCATCGCAGTTCGGACTATTAAAAATTTGGATGCTCGCACCAGATTCTGAAAAAGTCCCTGTTGAAGAGTATTGATATATATAATAAAGATAGGTACCGCTAAAGGTTTGCTTAATTGTAATTGTCTCCGGACCATATCCATTGGTATCATCAACATCTAGGGTAACAAAGGGTATGGAGCTACTACTCCCCCTGTTGCTATACATAATATGATATCCTTGCCCATTAATTTGAGGAGTCTTGAGATGTGAATCCAAGTCACGAGGATTCTCTCCCCAGTTTAATACCATCCTTATCTCTCCTGGCTCTGGAATTGGGCTCATTGAAAAGTTATATATAAATGAACTACTTGAATAATCATTGGGTATAGTAAAAGAACCATCATAGGGACAAAATGAATCAACGCTTGAATGTATTTCATAACTACGATTTTCTAGTGACAAGTAGAATTCGTATTGCCCATTTTCATCAGACAAGGTTGAATCGCTATCTAGCACAACTATGGCACCAGGGATTATTAAACCATTAACCGCATTTGTCACCGTGCCGGTAATTATTCCACCTACTACTCGAATGGTTACAGAACCTACATCTGAGGATCCCACACCATCCAGGACTTTACAAGTTACCTGATAATAACCACTTTTATTTGGGGCTATCCATTGTGCAGAATCTCGATTGGCCAGGATAGTACCGCTTGTAGACTGCCATTCGTAAGATAATTTATCACCATCTCCATCTTGAGCATCACAGGCTATCATTAGTGTATCTCGAGATTTTGCAACGGAATCACTTGCCATTAGTGAAATTATTTCCGCAGGATTATTTTTCATCTCGCAGCCAGAAACAATAATCAATGTCAAAATAAAAAGGTAAATATATTTAATAACTTTCATTGAACTGTTACATCGATTGTAAATATATCCGCTCCATTAAAACGATCGGTTACGGTACAAGATATGGAATATTCCCCTGGCTGATCTGGAGCTATCCAGGTTGCGTTATGATCTTGATCAACCGATAAAACTTGTCCAAAGGCACATGACCACTCATACTCCAGGCTCTCTTTTTTCATCATGCTTGATTCATCATCGTCACTGGCTTTACATGTTAAGCTTACGACACTATTTAAAGGAGCCGGATTTGGTTCTGCCTGGATAGAACTAATCACAGGCTCATAATTATGCACACAACTTGACTGGATAGCAGTAATTAACAGTAAGAAGAAAAAAGTTTGTAAAATCTTCATGAACTTAATCCAAAAATAGTTGCAATAATCGAGTATATATCATTCATATTGATCGCATTATCATCATTGTAATCAAATAGTAAGTTAAAACTTATTTCATCATTAATTGCATCACTTATGTATAAAATATCATTTATGTTAATTCTACCATCATAGTCAACATCTCCAATCGTATATGATAATAAAAAACGATCAAAAAATTGCCAAACCAGTTCACTCGCGTTGAAGTCCATATTCCCAAACGCACCAGGCCAATCATGGGCTCCTCCAACTACTTTATAAAGCCAAACTTCATTTCCATTTATGCCATTTTGATATTTTTCTGTTATAACATAACTGCCATCTTCCTGGTTTAAGTCTGGAAGGGTATCATAAACAACGGACTCCGTAAGATTTATATTTCTCCATAATTCGATTATATCATAAACACCCATATATGGTCCCCATCCGCCAAAGTCTTGTAGGTCTCCATCCCACCATGTTACATTATCAATTGTGCCATGTATTTCGAAAATTGGTGTTGGTAAATCAGGATCGCATGTATCGTACCATGATTGCATCATGGTTCCAGCAACCGGGGCAACTGCTCTAAAGTGATTGGAAGACTCACATGCAAGGAGATAACTCATTTCTCCTCCATTTGACATCCCAGTGCTAAAGGTATTAATCGAGCTTAGATTAAAATGAGTCTGCAGGTATTCAGCCAAAGCAATTACAAAGCCAACATCATCAACCGTTTGATTCCAGTGAAATGAGTAACCGACATTAAAAAATGTATTACCATTATTATCAGTTGTTCCTTGCGGATAACATACCGCAAAACTATTTGTCTCAGCGATCTCATTCATACCAGAATATTCCATGATGGATTCTCCTGAACTCATAAACCCATGGAATACAAAAACCAGTGGCGATTCAGGCTGGATTGAGGCTGGTATGTATAAATAATACTGTCTATCAATACCTCCATAATAAAATTCTTGAAGCACCGGCTGACTGGAAATAATATTTATTGAAAATAAAATAACTAGGGTCTTATTCACTTATCAATCTAATTCCAATGAGAAGTACCTTTTCATTCAAATATTTACCTGAATAATAATTTGTACTAAAATATTTGTTCTTCATTTAGTTTCATGCCGTAAACCTATTTTTTTCCATTAATATCTAGATATGATTTTTTAAACTATTTTAAAAAAATAAAATGTATTTAAAAAAAATAAGTCCAATTATAATTCTACCAATTTTATTCAACATTCTATTATCTAATGAATTAGAAAAAAATAAAATATTAAACATCATGGTCGATCACAATTACGATCTTATGGATAAGAAATATAGTGAGCTCGACACCTTTTTTTGTTTTCCATTTTTATACAATGATCATGAAGAAATCAAATCCGCAATGAACGAACGCGAATTAAAGAAACTATTAAAGAAAATGCGGAAGAAGTTGCCAAAGAATCATTCTCACAAGGATTGGAAAAAGATGAATGTGAAAATACTGAATGAAAGTATTGCACTAGTTAATGCAATGTATTCTAGAGTTGATAAAAACAATACGAATTATTTTACGGGGGCGGCAATGTATTCTTTTCGCAAGGTTGATAAAAAATGGAAAATATTTTCAATCACTCCATTTAAGCCATACGATTATTTTGATTTTGAATAGATTATGATGAGAAAGTTTTGTAATGACAAGATCATTATATAGACCAAATCAAGGAATGATTTCAATAATCAGGCTTATGCCGTTGTTGTTTCTTTTTTTTCATTGTGCGGCACCTATTGATTACTTTGGTAATAGTGTAAATATTAAGAATGATAGGATATACCTTAGTAAGATGAGAAAGGATAGAGATGATAAGGATAAGTTCACTCTGATATTTGTTGAACAAAGAGGAAACCATTCAAAGCTGACAAATAGTAAAAGAGAAAAAACATTAGATCAATACATTGACCTAATAAAAAGCTTTTATGGTTACACCAGTCATGATATAGTCAACAATAGGGAAAGAGGTGTAATTTCACCTCGCTATTATGTTGTCGTAAAATTTGATTAAAATGACTCGCGCAGAAATGAATTGGAAAATTTTTCGTTCAGTGCTACCTCTGGTAGCGCTGATTGCATTCGTTTATTATACCAAATCATTAAAGCCTGATTATGCTTCAAAAAAACCAAACCTCATTACTGATTCTCATGATCTTATTTGGAGATTTCAGATGAATGAAGGAACTGAACTAGTTAATCAGATTGTACAGTTTAAAGGAAAAATCACTGGCTTTGATAGCCTACTAGTCATTATGGATCATCGTTTAATATGTAATCCTGATTCGACGATGATTATGGATTTAAGCATAGGCGATTCTACGACGCTTAAAGGAAGATGCATTGGGTACGATGATCTATTAGAGGAATTAAGACTTGATCATGTTGTCAAAATCATGAACTAAGCCAGTAGGCAAATTTGACCATGAATGTATTGACAGATTGTGAATCAATCAACTTTTCAAAACCATCATTAAGATTCAAATCATCATCTGTAACCTCAAAATGATCTCTCTGTTGCTGCCAAACTAAGAACAGAGATGAGCCAGGTCTATATTCCCATTTCAGAATAAAATTTGATCGAAGGGATAGAAAGTTAAATCCTCTTATATAGTCACTTGACAAAAGAAATGATGACGCAGGGCCATTTGCATCTGGATCAATCTCAATGGTACTGTCATCAATTTGATTTATTTGATTGTCATCATAATACATAAAATCATATTGACCTGGATTTAAAAACTCCTTGAGACCATCGTAGTGATAATTTGAAAGCTCAGGCTGCAAGAAAAATTGTAAAGATAGCTTGGGTGATTTTATGTAACTTGCCTCAAATGTCAACCCTTTTGAATTAGTACTTATATCCGTAAAAAGATACCGTGATCCGTAGGTATTAGTAGCAAAAGGATCTAAGATGGTTGCAACATACTGATCCGTATCAAATTCTTTATTGGTAAACACATCGAACTCAATTTCCCATTGAGAGTTTAGTCTTAGATTAAACCCAGTTTTAATCGATGTATCATACTCTCCATCTATCGCATCCCGGTCACTGTATCGAATAAATGCATTGATATTTTTCCTTCTATCCGTTCTATATGCAATGTTGTATCGGTAAAAGGTTGGACTCTTTGCAACAGGTCCTCCTCGAGTGAGATTCCTTCTTATTCCTCCAAAGGAATTGCCTAATTCAAATGAAATCGTATGCCAATTATGGAACCGTACCCACATATCGGAGTTCATTCCTGAGCTTGCATAATCCCAGTTATAGTCCCAGTCCTGCCAGGTACCAAAGCTAAATGAAATTACTTGCCAGTATTTTTTCGGGACAAAATCTTCATAATCAATAGAACTGTTTAGTTTTTTGTTATTTGCTGACCTCATATAACCAAGTTCGTTAACATCATATCCTGGAGATGTTTGACCAAATGTAAGTGACCCTTTAAGGTTCTTCCCAGAGATTTTGGTAAGACTAATTTCAGAACCGACACCATTAAGGCTTGTTAATGAGCTATCAACAAAAATATCATCCTCTGGGCGCTGAAAGTAATGGCTTGAACTTTTCTGAATTTGAGTGATGACTCTTGAGTCTCCTCTAATGGAGGATCTTGCAGCAAAACCACTTAAAATCCATGATGGATCCGGTAGTGCGTACTCAAAATCTGCCCCAAGAACGATGGCATCCTTTAAGAATGATGAATCCAGATAAGCGGTTGAAAGGTTATTTGCTTTATGGGTCATAAAACTTCCTAAAACAACCTTCCCATCGTTCATATCTTTTTTTAATCTCAATACTAATGAATTGGAAAATGGTTCAATGGGTTGTGTCTTTTCATTTCCATACGAATCAATGTAGGTGGCTTTCTCTTCTTTAGTTATTGCATCCAATATCCCTATGGAAAAACCATTTTTTGTCTTTCCACTAAATTTTAATGCACTGATGATATCAGTCTGTGAGGGATAATCCTCGAACTGGGTATCTTCATCATTAATATAACCTCTGGGTTTTCTACCAATTCGACGGGAGTAGAACAAGTTTGAGCCCCCAGATGAAAAGGAACGTGTTTTCCCAAACTGGAAAATATCTGTACCCTCCAAAAAAAATGGTCGCCGCTCTTCAAAAAACGTTTCAAAGGCTGATAAATTCAGGTTTGCTGGGTCCGCTTCAACCTGTCCAAAATCTGGGAAAATTGTCCCTGTCAAGGTGAAGTTAGAGCCAACTCCAATTTTCAAATCAACTCCCACATTGCCAGATAAATTATTTTTTTCCCAGTAGGGGTTACTACTTGAACCATCCTCTAAAAAGTTTTTGCCAGCTAAATAAGGCAATACTTCAATACGTTTTTTTTGTTTGGCTAATTTAATTCCTTTAAGGTCCCCAAACTGCGAAACAAATCCTTTTGTCTCCATCAAAACAGGTTCCCAAAAACTTTCCTCACCATACCTGGCTGTTCTGCGATAAAAGTTTAGTCCCCAAACTTGATCACTCATTGTTGGGTTATATCTTAATTGAGATAAAGGAATCTTCATTTCAGAAGACCATCCACTATCATGAATGGCAGTTTTTACTTCCCAGACGGCATCCCATGAATTGTCTCTTTCCGTGTCATTATAATGAAGAATATCCCTCATTGATCCACTAGGATTAACCCAAAAACCAAAACACGTTCTTCTATCATAATAGCTGTCTACTCCCATTGCAAACCAATCTGAATATCCCCATCCATCACGCTTGATGATTTGACGTGCTATAGAATCTGGTGAGTTATCAAAAAGATATGCTCCCACATATAGATATTCATCATCGATTGCCACTCTAACTTCGGTCTTGTTTCTTGCGGGTGATCCTGGTTGGGGATCTTTTTGTACAAAGTTTGTCATAGGAGCGCCCTCGCTCCAAATTGACTCGCTTAAAAGTCCATCCACTACAATGTCATTTTTCAACGTTAGTATGTTATAAAATTTCCGTTTTGACTCCATACAGAAGCACAAATTCATGAAAAGAAAAACCTTAATTATTGTTTTCAATAAATTCATATATTGCAATGGTTACAGGTGTAGAGGAACTTTCCTTGTTCGTAGCAGCCATATTTTTATTTTTAGTAATTAAATCGATTTAATATCACACTTGGTATGGTAATACTCTTTAATTAAAAAATCACCCATGTTGAGATCGCTTGAATCATATATTTAAGGCATGGATGCACTAGTTTTGTTAAAATTTATGATATTAATTCGAATTGTAAATTAACAATGCGTATCGAATGAAAGAAAAATTTTAAGCTTTCTAAATGAAAAAGATTACCCATCAAATTAAAACCAGATTAGCCATTAAGGGTTTATGCCTATTCAGTTATATTATGGCATATGAGATTAAACATCTAGAGCCGCCATTTTGGTGGGTGGATATGGAAGTAGAAAGTTTACAGTTATTGGTTCATGGAAAGAACATATCCTTTTTACAGCCTCAGATTGAATACAAGAATGTAGAAATAACTGGTGTTAACCGAACAAAAAATAATAACTATTTATTTATTGACCTTTCTCTTAAGAATGCAAGTGCAGGAAGTTTTGACATTCAATTCATAAGACTTGGAAAAGTAGAGGCTGAGTATAGATATGTATTACGGGAAAGAAGTTTAGGTTCAAAAGATAGAGAAGGGTTTAACCCAGGAGATGTCATTTATTTAATTACGCCAGATCGATACGCAAATGGTGATCCAAGAAATGATAGTGTAGATGGCTTAAAAGAACGGTCGAAAAGAAATAATAAAGATGGAAGGCATGGCGGCGACATTCAAGGTATCATTGATCATCTGGGCTATATAGATCAAATGGGTTTTTCTCAACTGTGGCTAAATCCAGTATTAGTAAATGACCAAAAAGCCTATTCATATCATGGTTATTCGACTACAGATTTTTATAATATTGATCCGCGTTTTGGAGATAATAAGCTCTACCTAGAATTATCAGAAAAAGCTAGAGCCAGAGGAATTGGTATAATTAAAGACGTAATTTTAAATCATGTAGGCTCTGGACATTGGTGGATGGATGACCTCCCTTCTGATGATTGGATTAATAATGGCGGAAAATTTATTGGAACGAACCATATCCACGAGTCCATTCATGATCCACACTTAACCAGTTATGAGAAAAATCTATTTACAGATGGCTGGTTTGTGAAATCAATGCCTGATTTAAATCAAAGAAACAAGCTACTTGAAACTTATCTTATTCAAAACTCTGTATGGTGGATTGAATATGCAAATCTTTCAGGTTTTAGGGTTGATACATACCCTTATGTTGACAAGAACTTCCTTTCTACCTGGAGTATGAGAATCGTATCTGAATATCCAAATTTTAACTTTGTTGGTGAGGAATGGAATGACAATCCAACCATGGTCTCTTATTGGCAGCAAAATAGCCCAAGGCATGATGACTATGTCTCTTACATTCCAAGTATGATGGATTTCCCACTTCAGAGTGCAATCGTAAAAGGTCTCAAGGAGAAGGAGGGCTGGGATAGCGGAATCGGAAATGTTTTTCGAGTCTTAGCAAACGATTTTCAATATGGCAATCCGTATAACCTGGTTGTATTTGCAGGAAATCATGACATGACCAGGATATTCTCTGAGTTAGATGAACGATTGGATTTATACAAAATGGCGATGTCCATCATTTGTACCATTAGAGGTATTCCACAGATTTACTATGGAACCGAGATTGCCATGTCCAGTACTGGAGACCATGGTAAACTACGTAAAGATTTCCCCGGTGGATGGCAAGATGATGAAAAAGATGCATTTTCAGGTCATGGACTTAATGAGACAGAGCTTGAGGCGCAAAGCTATCTCAAAAGATTACTAAACTGGAGGAAAGGGAACTTAGCTGTAGCTAAAGGCACCCTTATGCACTATCCTGTTAAAGATAATGTATATGTGTATTTTAGAGTTTATAAAAAAGACTTGGTGATGGTGATTGTTAATAATAGTGAAAGAACTAAAACTGTTTATCCTAATCACTATAATGAAATAATTAAAGGACATACAAAGGGAGTGAACATTATGAATAATAGATTACACTATCTTCTAAGAGACATAAACGTGCCAGGAAAATCAACAATGATATTAGAAATACATTAATGTTTGAAAAGATATTTACAATCTATTTTTGCTTATTAATTACAATCTCTATTGTTAGATCAATCCCCTACTGAAATTAAAAATTCAATTTTCTATATGAGTTATACATTAAAAATACTTTCTTTTACAGCACTCCTATTATTAGGGTGTAATCAGCAAAGAGATTTCATCCAGGTTGAATCTCCAAATAAAGAAATCGCAGTTCAAATAAGAAAACAAAAGAACGATTTCATTTACAATGTCCACTTTAAAGGGAAAAGGATAATCTTAAATTCTAAAATTGGACTCATGTTAAAGAACGGATTTGAATTTCCCTCATATCATAATATAAAACGAGTTGAGAGAGGATTTCACAGTGGTAGCTGGGAATTACCATGGGGAGAAAAAAAGGTTGTCCAAAATATTTATAATGAGATAATTATTAGTTTCATTAATAAAAATAATCTTGAAGCAGGAAAAATGTTATTTAGAGCTTATGATGATGGAATTGCATTTCGCTATCAAATGAATAATACCAACAAAAGTCAAGACTCCTTAATAATTATTAATGAATTCACAGAGTTTAATTTATCTGAGGATGCACTTGCATGGTGGACACCAGCCTATGAAGAAAACAGGTATGAATACCTATATCAAAAATCAAAAGTGTCAGCTCTGGATACGTGCCACACACCACTAACTCTAAAATATAGTGATGGTACTTATCTAAGTATACATGAAGCCTCCCTTAAGAACTATTCCAGCATGCAACTTTATAGCGATAGTCAAAATTTAATGTGTGATCTCGCTCCTTGGAGCAATGGTGATAAAGTTCGACTTCGATTACCTTTTCAGAGCCCTTGGAGGACCATAATCATCTCCGATGATTCAAAGGGTTTAATTATGTCAGACTTGATGCTCAATTGTAATGAGCCAAGTTTAGTTGATGACGCATCATGGATTAAACCTTCGAAATACATAGGTATTTGGTGGGGCATGATTATTGGGAAA
>MDTB01067220.1_pt1 | contig 14964 bp, 14 predicted proteins | sample 811161 | NCBI WGS metagenome assembly MDTB01 (sample SAMN05326650, study PRJNA326480) | marine metagenome | isolation source: seawater | place: Mediterranean Sea | collected 2009
AGGAGATCACGCATGGTATTTTTGGAATGGCTATCCCAGGGCCTCGTCCCCTTATCGTTTTGGGGTCTAGTAGCCGTAACCCTAATCCTGACTCACATCACCATCGTTTCAGTCACGATTTACTTGCATCGTTATTCCTCGCATCGCTCCCTGAGTTTGCATCCGGCGCTTAAGCATTTTTTCCGCGGCTGGCTGTGGTTGACCACGGGCATGATAACCAAAGAGTGGACCGCAATTCATCGCAAGCACCACGCGAAGTGTGAAACCGCAGAAGACCCACACAGCCCAGTTGTTATGGGCATTGGCGAAATTTTTTGGCGCGGTGCCGAAGCTTATCGAGACGCAACCGCGGATCGCGAATCCATTGATCGCTACGGATCAGGCTGCCCAGACGACTGGTTAGAGCGCAACGTTTACGCGAACAATTTTGTCGGTATCGGCTTGATGGCCGTCATCGACATAGCGCTATTTGGCGTCGCGGGATTAACCGTCTGGGCCGTACAGATGCTGTGGATTCCCGTGTTTGCTGCGGGTGTGATCAACGGTATTGGCCACTGGTGGGGCTACCGCAATTTTGAATGCCCTGACGCTGCTCGTAACATCGTGCCATGGGGTATTTTGATTGGCGGCGAAGAATTGCATAACAATCATCACACTTATCCGAATTCAGCGAAGCTGTCGCAAAAGCCATTTGAGTTCGATCTAGGCTGGGGTTGGATACGTTTGTTTGAGACCTTCGGGCTCGCGAAAGTGGTCAGCAAAGGCCCGATCGTGGAGCGCGTTGCGGGCAAAAACACGCTGGATCAGGATGCGGCCTGGGCATTGGTACATGATCGTTTCCGAGTGATGGCGCGCTATGCGGAAGAAGTCATTGCGCCGACCATTGAAGAGGAATATCACAAAGCGGACGACGCTACGCGGAAAGCTTTGCGTCGGGTTAAAGCAGTTTTGGCCCGCGAAGAAACGTTGTTGGATGAAGCCAGCAAACAACGCCTTGTCGGTGTGCTAGAGAATAACGCGAAGGTGCGACAAATCTACGAACTGCGCATGGGTTTGCAGTCAATTTGGGCCAAGCGCGGCGGCAACTTCGACGAAGTGGTTAAAGGCCTGGCAGATTGGTGTAAAGAGGCTGAAGAATCCGGTTTGCAAGCTGCTCGTGAGTTTGCCGAAACGTTGAAGTCTTATGCGACGCCAGCGAAGGCCGCCACTGCTTAAACGCTACGCCTCTTAGCCGCCCGCGCAAACCATCGTCGCGGGCCGGCTTTGCCCCAGCCTGGTCTTTCCTTTTCCAACTATGCGGACCTCTCTTCCTGTCCGCGACGCTTTATATAAACACCTTTCTTTTCCTTTGCCCCACCTGCCGGCCTGCTTTGCCGGCGACGCCCAGCGTGATTGGTTGCGCCAGGGCCATTATCTCGGTCCTTATTTTAAGAGCGTCGCTTACCATTTCGCATAGGCAGGCACACTCGATAGCAAGAGCAGGCGATTAGCCTGCAGGGAAATAGAAAGAGCGTCAAAAGAGATAGAAAAAGAGCCTGAAAGAAGGCAAGTGAAAGAAGCGCATGCGTCGGTAAATACAAGGCGACGCGTTAAGTGCCGCTTCGCTTACATTCGCTGAACTACGCCAATACCTAACAAGTCCAATCCTCTCTGCAATGTCAGAGCGGTGTGCTGGCAGAGCGTCAGACGCCGTGTGCGAGTGTCTGCTTGCGCACTTAACACCGGGCATTGTTCGTAGAATTGCGTAAAACGTCCTGCTACATCATACAAATACGCGCACAGATAATGGGGATAACCCTCTTCAGCGATTTGTTCGAGGGTGTCATTAAAACGCACCAGCGCGACTGCTAAGAGTCGTTCGGGTTCGTCCACTGGTTCGACCTGAGCTGATAGCAAGCTGGGGTCGACGTCGCCTTTAGTAAACAGGCTTTGAATACGGCTGTAGGCATATTGCAGGTACGGCGCGGTGTTGCCCTCAAGGCTAAGCATTTGATCCCAGTCAAAGACGTAATCGCTAGTGCGATTTTTTGACAGGTCGGCGTATTTTACTGCGCCAATGCCGATGACATGGGCCATATGTGCGGCTTCGGTTTCGCTCAAGTCCGGATTCTTCGATTGCACCAAAGTCAGCGCTCGGTTTTCCGCCTCGTCCAATAGATCGTTAAGTTTAACTACGCCGCCAGTTCTGGTTTTAAAGGGTTTGCCATCTTTACCGAGCATGGTGCCGAAAGGTAAGTGCTGCAAGCGAACGTTTGCGTTGGTAAGCCCTGCTGCGGCGGCAGCTGCGAAGACTTGTTTGAAGTGAAGCGCCTGACGCGCGTCGACAAAGTATAGGGCACGGTCCGCTTTCAAGCGACTTACGCGATGTTGTATCGCCGCCAGATCAGTGGTGGCGTACAAAAAACCGCCGTCAGACTTTTGCACGATCAGCGGTAGGGGTTCGCCTTCTTTATTGGTGAATTCGTCTAGAAAAACGCACTGCGCGCCATCCGATTCGCTGAGCAGGCCAGTTTCCTGCAAGTGCGCGAGAATGCCGTGCAAATCGTCGTTATAAGCACTTTCGCCCATTAAATCTTTTTCGGTCAGAGTGACGTCTAGGCGGTCGTATAAGGCTTGGCAGTGCTTTGCCGACATGGCAATAAATCGCTGCCACTGCCGATACGCATCCGCATCGCCAGATTGCAGGTCGACTACGGCTTGTCTGCAGCGATCCTGAAATGCCCGGTCATCATCAAACCGAGTTTTCGCCGCACGATAAAAGTTCTCGATATCACCGAGTTCGTCCGAGTCCTCGCCCGACTCCGCCAAGTAGGTGAGCAGCATGCCAAATTGTGTGCCCCAGTCGCCCACGTGGTTCTGACGGATGACTGTATGGCCTAACGCTTCGAGTATGCGGGTGACGCCGTCACCAATGATCGTGCTGCGAATATGGCCAATGTGCATTTCTTTGGCGAGGTTGGGTGCCGAATAATCGACCACTACGGTTTGCGGGTGTTCGCTGGCAATGATTTCGGCGGGTCGGTTACGGGCAAGAAAGGACCGCGCCAAAACAATGTTGATGAAGCCCGGTCCAGCAATACTCACATCTGCCGCGATATCAGATAGGTCCAAGTGCTTGACCACAGTTTGCGCCAGTTCACGCGGGTTTTTGCCCGCTTTTTTGGCTGCGGCCATCACGCCGTTGGCCTGATAGTCGCCAAACTCTGGTCGGTTCGACAGTTGCACCAATGCGGGCGCCTGTATGCCTACATCGTTAAACGCCGCTTCGACACGTTGCGTTAGGAGAGCTTTAATCTTCATGTTTGCAGTGGTTTTTGCTGACAGTTCTTATGGATAAGCGAGACGATTCGCGCCGGCGGATCGTGTGTAGCGAAACCCGCGTGGCTGTGCCAAGTTTGTCGCCACCAGAGTTTCGCAACGCCGGTCACCGTGTTCCCAAGTGCGCCATCGCTGGACTTGGGAACCACAGAGCTCCATTTTTAAGTGTTCTAATCTAAAACGATAACTTGATCGGCCTGAGCGCCTTTGTCGTGATCAACCACAACAAACTTCACCTTTTGGCCGTCTTTAATATAGGGGCGTTGGCCGCCGTCGCTCGCGGCGAGGTTACGCTGATGCAAGAAAATCTCTTCGCCGTTCTCACGCACCACAAACCCATAACCCTTGCTGCGGTTGAACCATTTAACCGTGCCGGTTTCCATTCCGGCACTAGATGTGGCTCCAGATGCAGCAGCCTGTGCAGCTTTGGGGGCAGCATCGGCAGGCTTGCGCTTGTCACGCGTTGCTTTGCTTGAATCGTCGCGACGGGCCGGTTTAGCGTTGCTTTTTTTGTTGCTCGCGCCGCGATCGCGGCGGCGGTCATTTCTGCGCGGTCCGGGTGCTTGCATGCGCAGCGCAATGCGTGCGTTGGTGAGGCCGCAGATGGCCAAGGCAAGGATGACCAAAACGGTAAGTGCGACCGTGTCGCCGGGCCAGATACGGGTAGACAGTTCGATAACTAGGTAGGCTAGAAAGAGTGCGCTGGCAAGCGCGGTTACGAGAGATCTCATCAATGTAGGCATGATTTACCTTATAAAACGCGCTGCTGTAAATAAATGGCTAGCGCTAATCTTGATTGCAGTAATGTAAGCGTCGCAAAAGTTGCTGGGTGATCGCGTCCCTATCCTAGGGGGCATAAGTTCAGGTATGGTCCGAACCGATAACTGCTTTGCAACGGTCAATAAGTTGGGCCTGTCGCAATGGGTGCAGGCTCCGGTGCTACGGATGGCTAGGTCCTTCCTCAGCGGCGCGTAGTCTACCCCAATACAGCCGAGGCGGTTATAAAAGTCTCGTCTTTGACACTTGGACGTTAAACTTCTTAGCCGGGCAACCATGCCGATGCAATGGCTGTCGGGAATCGTATTTCGTTTATTTGCTTGCGTCGAAGGTCACGTTGCAGCGTGGCGTGCCTGCGCAGGTTATGCGCTGGATAATCACTGGCTGAGCCGGGACGCCAGCCATGCCCCGGCGGAGGACGGTATCCACCAATTCGATCGACTCCACCACCTCCATACCCCCCTGGACACGAGCGAATACCGTGTAACCGGGTTCGCCGTCCGCCGCGTCCAGCTGGAAATTGTCTCTTACATTTATGAAAAACTGGCTATCGCCGGAGTCTGGATCGTCCAGGCGAGCCATCGCAACAGTGCCGCGACGGTTTTTTAGCCCATTGAAGGATTCATTGGTAACGGTCGCAGGGACTGGTCGATACGTCAGGTTGGCATCGTAGCCGCCGCCTTGAATCATGAAGTTCGCAATGACGCGATGAAAAGTGAGGCCGTCGTAGAAGCCCGCGTTGATCAGATTAAGAAACTGCGCGACGTGTTTGGGTGCAAATTTCGGTAGCAGCTCCAACTCGATTTTTCCGAAACTGGTTTCAATTAGGGCGGTGGGGTTCGCGTTGGCCGCCTGACCGGGCAGGCTCAGCGGCAAAATCGTCATGATGGCTGCCATAGCAAAGATCGCGGTTTTGGCGCTCTTAGCCGTGGTGGATCGCTTGGCCGATGTGCCAGATGCAGGTAGCCCGCCGGCCTCAGCCCGCTTTAATTCGCATCGATTGAATCGATTGAATCGATTGAATCGGTTGCCCGGGCGCTCAAAACGAGTTTGCAGCGGTCCTCTAAAACCTCGGCGAAACGTGATGGATAACATACCCGCAACAACAAGACGCCCTAATTCATGCATAACCTTAAGACTCCAACAGGTTAACGTAAGCTGCGACAGTTGGCCGAAAGCCGGCCTCCAGTCCTTCACAAATAATCGCGTGGCCTATGGACACTTCAAGCAAGTGGGGCAACCGCCGAAACAGCGGCAAATTGCTTTGATCCAAATCGTGGCCCGCGTTAATGCCCAGACCCAATTCAGCGGCGAGCTCCGCCGCGTCGCAGAAACGCTTGAAGCTGGCCTGAGTTGACGCAGCCTCCGCGCCGTCCGCCCAAAATGTTTCGGCGTAAGGTCCGGTATAAAACTCGATGCGATCAGCGCCATGTGCTTTGGCGGCATGAATATGCTCGGCCACCGGCTCCATAAACAAGCTCACCCTCGCACCAAAGTTATGATATTGCTCAATTTTTCCTTGTAGTGCCGCATTGGGCGTGGAGAGGTCCCAGCCGTGATCTGAGGTCAACTGGTCGTCGCTGTCTGGCACCAAGGTTGCCTGCGCCGGTCGCGTATTAGCAATCAAAGCGTCAAAGCCGGGGTAACCCGCTTCTGTTGCTGTGGCAAACGGGTTGCCTTCGATATTGAATTCGATGCCGGGATAGTCGCTTTTCAGTAAAGCCGCTAAAGCCGTTACATCGTCCGGGCGGATGTGGCGCTGATCTGGTCGCGGATGCACTGTAATGCCTTTCGCACCCTCGGCAATCGCGTCGCGTGCGGCCTGCAAAACACTGGGTCGCTGACCTTCACGGGCGTTTCGTAAAAGTGCTATTTTATTTAGATTGACGCTTAAAACTGTCACTAAAGTTCCTTCTGGTTATCAGTCTCATCTTGGGGGTTAGCATTGTTTTCGCCGGAGTCAGCCTGCGCTTGTTCTTCGATCAGATTGTCCAGTGCACCATTTTTGTAGAGGTAGACCATAGTGCCGACTATGAACACAAAGTTCATGGCCAGCGGCCCGACGAGCTTGTAGGTGACCCAGGTTTCCATGGAAAAGCTGTAGGCGACCCAGATATTCACGGCACCCATAAGCACGAACACCGAAGCCCAGCCATACGTCAGCCGCACCCACAGTGGATCCGGTAGGCGCAAAGACTGGCCGAATAACTTTTTAAAAAGAAGTGTGCCGCGAAAAAGATACGCGCCGCCAAGTACGGCAGCGAAGGTCCAATTCACAATAGTGGTTTTCCATTGAATAAACGCCTCATCGCGCAAAAGCACGGTCATGCCGCCGAGAATGAGGCTGGCCCAAAAAGTAATACGCAGCTGCTGACTGATCGGTTTGCCGAGGACCTTATGCCCTAAAAATTGCAGGGTGACGATCCCGATGAGCAGTCCGGTCGCCAGGAATATATCGCGGGTTGTAAAGAACGCGACGGCGAAAACCAAGATGGCCAAAAAGTCTAAAAATTGATTCAAGGGTATATCCATAGTCATCGAAGGTCAGGGATGATAAAAGATTCAGTCCCAACTGTAATGAAAACCCGTTGCAACGGTCGGAATATCGGCTGCGTTAAAAGGCCAGCGTGGCCCGCCGTCGAAAGTCCGGGCTAGATCAGCACATTACCCGCAGCTTAAGGACAAATATCATGAGTCAACGCCTAGATGTTCACCCTACTCATCCGCAACCTCGAATCTTGCAGGCAGCAGCCAAAGTCCTCAAATCCGGCGGCTTGGTGGTGTATCCATCCGATACCACCTACGCTATAGCTTGCGAGGTGGGTAATAAAAGTGCTCTGGATCGACTGGTGGCCTTGCGACGACTAAAGGATGGGCATCAGTTTTCTCTGGCGTGCCAAAATCTCAGTGAACTGGGGACTTATGCGCGAGTCGAAAATACCGACTTTCGGCTTTTGAAACGTAATACGCCGGGTGCCTTTACCTTTATCCTCAATGCCAGCCGCGAAACCCCCAAGCGTCTAGTGAATCCCAAGAAGCGAACTGTCGGGCTGCGCGTGCCGGATCATCCCATCGCGCAGGGTTTGCTCGAAGCCGTTGGCGCGCCGCTTATTACTACGACCATGCGCCTGCCGGATGCAGAAGCGTGCATGCAGGATCCGCATGAGATCTTTACCCAGTTGCGAACCCAAATCGATCTGGTACTGGACGGCGGGATCGGTGGCACCGAGGAATCGACAGTGGTGGATTTGACTGGCGAGGCACCGGACATCGTCCGCCAAGGCGTGGGCCAACTGCTGTAAAAAAGCGGCGTTAAGGGATGGCTTGCCCTTTGTGACCAGGCATGAGACTAGCGCGGTGATTAGTCCAGGAATAGGCATAGTTCGGCAAAGTAGCGGAGGCCCTGGTCAGAATCCTGTGCCTAATGCTAGGCTTTTGCGCTCCTTTTTTGGCGCTTTTCTCCAGGCATATCATTGCTACCGCCGCGTTAATTTAGCACGGCGGTCAATGCGAAAAGCGCTGCCATCCCATCGCGGCTACCCTATACTACCGTCCTCTTTTTAGTGATTTCTGAGAACCAATACTTTGAGCAGTAACGACTCTAAGCAGCGCGTGGTGTCCGGCATGCGTCCCACCGGGCGTTTACACCTTGGCCATCTGCACGGTGTGGTAGCGAATTGGGTGCGACTTCAGCACGAATATGAGTGTTTCTTTTTTGTCGCCGACTATCACGCGCTGACCACTAACTACGAGAATTCCGCCAGCGTTGAAGCCTATACCTTCGAGACTGTGGTCGATTGGCTGGCTGCCGGAGTGAATCCAGGCGCGGCAACGATGTTTGTGCAGAATCGCGTTCCCGAACACGCTGAACTGCATTTAATGCTGTCGATGATCACGCCTTTGCCTTGGTTAGAACGCGTGCCGACTTATAAAGACCAGCAAACCAAATTGCAGGACCGGGATTTGGCGACGTACGGCTTTTTGGGCTATCCGTTATTGCAGGCTGCAGACATTCTAATTTATCGCGCAGGATGGGTGCCGGTAGGCGCCGACCAGGTGGCCCACGTAGAGTTAACTCGCGAGGTAGCAAGGCGTTTTAATCATATTTACGGGCGTGAGCCGGGTTTCGAAGAACAATCCGAAGCGGCCATTAAAAAAATGGGTAAAAAAGCGGCGCGGCTTTATGTTGACCTGCGCAAAGCCTATTTGGAAACCGGCGATACCGAGGCGTTGGAACGCGCTCGAGCATTGTTGGCAGAGCAGCAGAATTTATCCATTGGTGATACCGAGCGACTCTTCGGTTATCTCGAAGGTAGCGGGCGCATAATCTTGCCGGAGCCCGAAGCGTTGCTAACCGAGCAGGCAAAAATGCCTGGGCTGGATGGCGAAAAAATGTCGAAATCGTATAACAACACCATCGAGATGCGTGAGGCGCCGGAGAGCGTTGAACAAAAAATCCGCACCATGCAGACCGACCCGGCACGCGTGCGCCGCACTGACCCCGGCGACCCTGCGCGCTGTCCGGTGTACGATCTGCACAAAGTGTATTCGGATCCAGACGTGCTGACGTGGGCAGCAGAGGGCTGTCGCAGTGCAGGCATAGGTTGTATTGACTGTAAACAACCGTTAGCAGACCGAGTTAAAGCTGAGTGTGAAACCATGCGCCAGCGAGCTAAGCAGTTTGAAGAGGACCCTGACTTAGTACTGACGATTATTCAGGAAGGCTCAGAAAAGGCACGCAATGTCGCGCGTGAGACCCTTGAAGATGTCAAAGATGCGATTGGATTGAGTCACTGAGCATGGCAGAAGATACCTCGACAACAACAATTGCAACGGATGTTGCCGCCGGTGATATTGCCCACGGCTTACACACGGCACGCGCCGCAGACAAAGACACCATTGCTATGGTGGTGGGCCAAGCGCTTACCGAAGCGCCGACTGATCTCTATATCCCACCCGATGCGCTGGAAGTTTTTCTAGAAACCTTTGAAGGCCCGCTCGACCTATTGCTGTATCTGATTCGTCGGCAAAACCTGGATATTTTAGAAGTGCGCGTGGCGGAAATAACCCGCCAATACATGCACTACATAGAGCTGATGCAAGCGCTTCAACTTGAGTTGGCGGGAGAGTACCTGCTGATGGCGGCGATGCTCGCGGAGATTAAGTCGCGCATGCTGCTGCCGCGCCCCGAGTCGGTTGAGGAGGACGAAGACGACCCTCGCGCCGACCTGATCCGTCGCTTGCTGCAGTACGAACAGATTAAATCAGCGGCCGAGAACTTGGACGCAGTGCCGCGCCAGGAACGAGACATTTTTGTGGCGAGCGCTAATCGTCCAAAGATCGTACGCGAGACTGCCGACCCAAATGTGGAATTGCGCGAAGTGTTAATGGCGTTCAGTAAAGTGTTGGCGCGTGCGGAAATGTTTACCGAGCATGAAGTGAAGTTGGAGCCGCTGTCTGTGCGAGAACGCATGAGCGAAATGTTGGTTGCGGTGAAAACCGCAGCAGACTTTTTACCGATGCATGCGTTGTTTACTGCAGAAGAGGGTCGGCAGGGGCTTGTGGTCACTTTTCTTGCGATGATGGAACTCATTCGCGAGGGCTTGCTGGAGTTTGTGCAGTCCGAGGCGTTTGCGCCCATTCACATTCGCGGGTCGCAAGCGGGTACGCTGCGTCATCAGGACGAGGGGCCGACGTTTGGCAGGACTGAGGCGGAGGTTGCGATTGCGGCAGACGGCATGGATACGGATGTAGAGCCCACCCCGAACCAGTTGAGTGGCGGGGACGATATGACTTGGGGACAGCCCAAGGACGATAGGGAGATTCACTAATGGCCGTGCAAAGCGCCATGGAGGCTTCGCTGGCACCAGCGCAGGTGGTTAATATTCTAGAGGCGGCGCTAATGGTAGCTGAAGGCCCGCTGACGTCTGATCAGCTGTTTAAGCTGTTTATGCCAGGTGAGTTGGATGCGGAGCAGGGCCGCAGTCAAATCAAAGAGGCGCTTACCGAATTAGCAAACGCTTACGCGGAGCGCGGTGTCGAGTTGATCCGCGTAGCAAGTGGTTATCGTTTTCAGGCGCGGCAGGATTACAGCCCTTGGGTAAGTCGGCTGTGGGAGGAGAAGCCCCCGCGCTATACCCGTGCGCTTCTAGAAACCCTGGCGATCATTGCCTACAAACAGCCGGTCACGCGGGGCGACATTGAGCAAATTCGTGGTGTCGGCGTCAGCCAAAATATTATGCGGACGCTGCTGGAGCGCGAATGGATCCGAGCGGTTGGGCAGAAAGAAGTGCCAGGGCGACCGTCCATATATGGCACCACGAAAGAATTTTTAGACTACTTTAGCCTCAGTAAGTTAAGCGAATTGCCGCCTCTTGATGAGATTAAGGCGCTAGCTGAGCCACTTCCCACGCTGCCGGAGCGAACTGCCGACAGATCGGAAACAGCGCCCAGCGGGGATAACGCTGCTACGGCAGAGACCGATGCGCTATCGGACGAGGCCGGGTCTGTTCCAGCTATAAGCGACGATGTAAGCGACGATGCAGACTACGTAGTAGCGGATGTCTCCGATGATGATGCGGCTGACGAAATCGATCTGGAGGCCAGCCTAGCCGTTCTCTCGCAAGAAGCAGCCGCGCTAAATTTACAGGCCAAGCACGTCGCAGCACCAGCCGAGGAAGAGGTCGCAGAAGTCGTTGCAAGCAAAGAGACGGTGGACCCCGCCGACCGTGAAGGTACGGCAGCCTTTTTTGCCTCTGATGCTACTGATGCCTCTGATGCCGGAGCGGCTGAAGTGAGCAACGATTGTGTTTCTGAGGAAGAGGCTATTGTCCCAGACAACGCTGCTCCCGAGGACAATGCGTAAACCCGAAGCACCTAATCCGCCCGAACCCGAGAAGCTGCAAAAAATCATTGCCGCCAGCGGTATTGCTTCGCGCCGTGAGGCCGAAACCTGGATCGATGCCGGACGCGTCAGCGTCAACGGTGAGACAGCCCACCTTGGCCAGCGCGCCGCGCGTACGGATCAAATCGAAGTCGATGGCCGGAGGGTAGTGACTCGTTCAAAGCAACCGCCGCAGGTGCTGCTGCTTAACAAAGCCGGCGGTCTGGTATGCAGCCGCAAAGATCCCGAGCGCCGCGGCACCATTTTTGATCAGTTACCCGAGTTGCCTCACGGACGTTGGGTTACTGTGGGTCGTTTGGATATGGCGACCACAGGCTTGTTGCTAGTCACCAATGACGGCGATTTGGCGCATCGCATGATGCATCCTTCCACTGGTCTCGACCGCGAGTACGCGGTGCGTATTCAAGGCGAGTTGGAAGAAGACGAAATTAAGCAGCTATTGGTCGGCGTCGATGTTGAAGGCGAACGCATGGCGTTTTCGGACATTCGCTACTACAACGGCAGCGGCCAAAATCATTGGTACCACGTGGTGCTGACAGAGGGCCGTAATCGAGAGGTGCGTCGGCTTTTCGCCAGCATGGAACGTCAAGTCAGTCGTCTTAAGCGGGTGCGCTATGGACCAGTGGTGCTGCCATCCTGGCTGACGGTTGGACAATGGACAGCACTCCAGCAGGGCGATGTGAACAAGCTGTTTCGAATGCTCAGCCTGCCTCGGCCCATGCAGCCGCAGGGCCGCGTAAAGCGCTCGCGTATCGCTAAATCCAGTTGTTTGATTCCTTATCCCAGCCTCGAGAACGCGGCCAAGAAATAGTTGGCCAACGCAAAAGCTCAGCTTGCAGGTGGCTCCCAAACGCGAGCGTCGAGCTGCGCGCCTTGCTCGTGGCTCGGGGACATGCCCGTGAGCAAATATAAAAACAAGCCCATGTGGTGCTCGGCAATCGGCAAGGTTTGCGGATCTTCCAACGGATACGCAGCGCTGCGCATTTTGGTTCGAGTGCGGCCCGGATCAACACTATAGACGCGGATTTGTCCGGCGGTCTCTGTCTCATCGGCCAAGACTTGATTCAACCCTTCTAAAGCAAATTTGGATGCGGCATAAGCCCCCCAATACGCCTTGCCTGTGCGGCCAACCCCAGACGAAACGTGAATAATGCAGGAGCCTTCCGGGTGATCCAGCAAAGTGAATAAACCCTGGTTCAGCATAAATGGCGCGGTGGCATTCACCTGCATGACACGCTGCCAGTCTTGTAACGGGTAATGTGCAATCGGCACGCGTTGGCCTAATAAGCCGGCGTTGTGCACCAAACCATGTAACTGCGTGTAGTGTTCCCCGATGGCATCATGCAACGCGGTAATCGTGTCACCGTCCAGGCGCTCTAGGTCACAAGGCACGATAACCGGATCGGTCTGCGTGTTGGCACGTATCCAGTCGAACACGCTCTCTAATGCCGAACGCGTGCGCCCCAGCAAAATCACGTTCGCACCAAACCAGGCACACGTTTTGGCCAATGCCTCACCAATACCGGCGCCGGCGCCAGTCACAAGTATGTTTTTACCCGCCAAGGCTTCGGAAGCGATGCTAACAGGCCAGTTGGCTCGGGCTTCTGCGAGTTCGGGATAAAGCGCGGTCAAATTAGTCAAATTAGTCTCTTCTGTGCTGGGGTGAGTTGCAGTTTTTGAATTGGAGTTGCGGCTGAGCGCTAGCCCGGTTTGCGGGTGTGCACTAGGTAATTTGCGCTGACATCGTCCGTTAGGCGACATTTTCTTGTAAATGGGTTGTAGCTCATCCCGCTGATATCCACAACGTTCAGGCCGGCTGCGCGCAGCGTCTGACTCAGCTCCGCTGGCCGAATGAACTTGGCGTACTCGTGCGTGCCGCGAGGCAATATATTCATGACGTATTCAGCGCCAAGTATCAACAGCGCGTATGCTTGCGGCGTGCGATTAATCGTCGAAAAAAACAGATCGCTGCCAGGCGCGGCGAGGTCCGCGCAAGCCTGCACGGTTTGGCCATAGTCGCTGACGTGTTCCAGCATTTCCAGGCAGGTGACGGTGCGGAATGCGCCAGGTCGAGCTGCGGCCAATTGCTCCGCAGTGCTGACCTGATAGTTGACGGCAGCACCGCTTTCTAAGCTGTGCAATCGAGCGACGTTCAATGCCTTTTCAGCCATATCAATGCCAGTAACGTCAGCCCCCAAGTCAGCGAGTCCTTCGGTAAGAATGCCGCCACCACAGCCGACATCGACTACCGGTCCGGCGTCGAGCTCTGTGCGCTTGGCAATGTAATTGAGGCGCACTGGATTTATATCGTGGAGCGGTTTGAAGTCACCCTCAGGATCCCACCAGCGGTGGGCGAGCGCATCAAATTTGCTGATTTCTTCGCTGTCTACATTCAGGGTCATCGAACTGTCCTAAGCTTTTCGAGCCGACGGCGGCATCGGGCCGGCGAATCCAGAGACGGTAATGTATGGGCCAACGCAACAGGGCCAGTCGGTTGTACGGTGTCAGAGTTCTACTAATCGAACCGACTTTGCCACCAGCGTTGGGTTCGCGCCAATAAGGCGTCTTTATCAATCCGTTTGAGTGTGCCGTCGCGGAGCACGCAGGTGCCGTTGACGAAGACATGGTCCACACCGCAGCCGGCGCCGCCGTGCACCAACGCGGCGAAGGCGTCGTGCATGGGTTGGCTGGCGAATCGATTCGTGCGTACGCAGCAAATATCTGCGGCTTTGCCGACTTCTAGCGAACCGACTTCACTTTCCATACCGATTGTCTTGGCGCCGTCGAGGGTCGCCATTTTGATTTGATCTTTAGCGCGGCCGTGTTCCGGATTGGCTTGCGCCAGTTTGGCGAGCAACGCACCGTGGCGCATTTCCGCAAACATGTCCAGGGTGTTATTTGAGGCGCCGCCGTCGGTGCCCAACCCAACGGTGATGCCATGCTGTCGCAAAGTCGCCACGGGACAAGTGCCAGAAGCAAGTTTCATATTCGAAGTAGGGCAGTGCACGATGCGAGTGTCACTTTGGGCGATCCAGTCGATTTCTTCAGACGTGAGCTGAGTCATGTGCACTGCCTGCAACTGCGGACTTAATAAGCCGATGTCCCGCAGCAGCGCAAGCCAACTGCGGCCAATTTGTTGATGCGCACCGGCGACCTCCTGAGCATTTTCGTGCATGTGGATTTGCACCCCAAGATTGAGTTCATTGGCGTACATGGCCACCCGCTCTAAATCCTTTTGCGTTAGGGTGTAGGCAGAGTGCGGTCCCAAAGCCACGCGGATCAGCTCGTCATGTCGATACGCATCATGCAGCGCTAAACCTTTATGCAGCGCATCATCGGCATCCTGCGACCAGGCGGTGGCGAACTGAATAATTGGGAAGGTGATTTGGCAGCGCATCCCTGCCGCTTTCGCCTCGCTCGCGATTGCCTCGGGAAAGTAATACATGTCGGAAAATGTGGTGGTGCCCGTCGCCAGCATTTCCGCGATGGCTAATTGGGTGCCTAGCGCAACGGCCTCGGCATCCATGTGTTCTGCCTCAAGTGGCCAAATGGTTTGATTTAACCAAGCCTGTAGCGACAGATCCTCGCCCGCGCCGCGCAGCAGAGTCATAGCCGCGTGACCGTGCGCATTGATCAGGCCTGGTAAAACAATGTGATCGCGCAAATCGAATAGCTGCTCGGCCTGATAATTTGCTGCCAGGGTCTCATTCGGCTCGACAGCAACAATGCGCTGATTGGCTATCGCGACCCCGTATTGGGTTAACGCGATGTTTTCCGGCGCGACGGGTAGCAACCAACCGGCAAAAATAAGGGTATCTACTGTATCCATAGGAGGAGTATAACGGTGCGGCGGGGAAGTCAGAAGGGTGTGGTGAAATGCTCGCCCCGGATGCTAGTGAGCATAGTGCGTTTGACGCCGCACATAGAACATGCGTTAGTGATGCGGACGCTTGGAGAAACGGCAA
>MDTB01160536.1_pt1 | contig 14964 bp, 15 predicted proteins | sample 811161 | NCBI WGS metagenome assembly MDTB01 (sample SAMN05326650, study PRJNA326480) | marine metagenome | isolation source: seawater | place: Mediterranean Sea | collected 2009
AAAAAAACTTATCAAGTAATTACGCTGCGTTAATATTACCTTGGAATATCGCTAATCACTTAATTAAAAAAAATTATTTTAGAAAAATTAAATATACATCAATTGTTAAAATTACTGGGGGTATAAAATGATAAAAAAAAAAATAATTAATCATAAAGATAAAAGAGGATATATTTTGGATATTTTTGTAAATGATCCAAAAGATCATTGTACTATTGTAACATTTAATAAAAATTCTATTAGAGGAAATCATTTTCATAAAAAAAGCAAACAATATTCATTTATTTTAGATGGTAAGTTGACAATGTATGTTTCAAAAGTTGACAAATCTGGAATTATAAAAAATAAGGTAATAAAAAAAATTGTTAAAAAAAATAATTTAATTGTTCATAAGCCCTTTGAAGCCCATGCTTTTAAAGCGCTAACAAAATCAAAAATTTTAGCATTTTCAGACGGGTTAAGAGGTGGAAAAAACTATGAGAAAGATACCTTTAGACTAGTCAATAAATTAATTTAAACCATTTAATTCTTGGATAATATTTATAATTTATATTGATGAAATACATAAAGAATATAGATTCTTTTAAAGTACATATCTATTTTAGCTGTATTATTTTTTCTTAAAATTGTTAATTTTTTAGTGGGCTCTAAGGGGCTGTACTTTCATGACGATTATATGAGTGAAGAAGGTGTAAAACCAATCTCTGAAAAAAAAATTAGTCAATTGTAAACTAATAATCGTCAAGAACTTTTTTATACACCTTCTCTATTTCTAATGATGTTTGATTCCAATTAAATTTTTTGGATCTTTCTATCCCTTTTTCCAATAAAAGTTTTTTATTAAATTTAACATCTATAACTTTTTCAATACAATTTAATAAATTATGCGCATTTTTTGGATTAAAATAAATCCCACAATTACCAACTGCTTCGTAAATAGCTTGATTATTGCTTACAATTACCGGACACATAGAATTCATTGCTTCCAAAGGAGGAAATCCAAACCCCTCGTTTAATGAAGGGTAAATTAAAGCTTCAGCCCTTTTGTAAAGATTATAAAGAATATTATCATTCCCAGAATAAATAATTATATCATCTTGGTTTAAATCTAAACTATTTATTAATTCAATTTCATCTTTATTTAATGGTTCATTTCCAAAACAAACCAATTTAAATTCACTGAGGATATTTTTTTTTAATGCAAAAGCTTTTATAACAGTTTTAAAATTTTTATATTTTTTTCGGCTCCCTACATATAAAAAAAACTTAAAATTTAGTTTCAAATTAATATCAGATTTATTTAGAATAGGCGTGCCTTGGTAAATTACAGAAATTTTATTCTCTTTATAACTATAAAATTTAATTAAATCATTTTTGGTTTTTATAGAAGAACATATTACATGATCAGTTTGATCTAAGGCTTTTTTTTTTGGTCTCCAATTTTCTGGTTGATTATACATATAATGGTAAATTTCGTGACTTAGATCCCAAACGTTTAAAATATTTTTTGCTTTTCTATGACTATATTTATAGTCATTAAAATAAGTTTTATGAATTATGTTTGGCTGCCATTTTGAAAAATAAAAGTCATTAAATTTATAATTTATATAATTTAATAATCTAGTATTGTATTTTGGAATTTTATCTATTTTAAAAAAATTTAAATTATTGTTAGATTTTTTTTTTATAAATTCATTAAGATAGATTGGACAACAAATCTTAACATCATGTTTTATTAAAAACTTTTTTTGAACTTCTAAGAAATATCTTGATATACCACCGTATTTTTGGATTAAAAATATTGTATGATCGAATGCAATTTTCATATTATTCTATAAATTTTAGTCCACCTAACGACCTGGGTAATAAAGACTTTAGATACCATAGATATTTTGACAAAAATCTATTTCTAGAATTTAATCCTAAAAACAGTTCGTGCTTTTTAATCTTACTTTTAGAAAACGCGATAGCAGCAGAAATAACATTAGATCTTATATAAGTGAGACCTGAACATCTAGATAAGATTAAGCATTCTATTAAAATTTCCTCTCCTAACAAATATCTGTGGTTTTTTCTGGGATAAATCTCAAAACTATCTAACTGGCCCATTCTATAAGAATTATAAAAAATTATTTTTTCTTTAAATTTTTTTTTTAGAGCATTTAAGTATTTTTGCTCCTCTGTAACAACAAATATCTTATTATAGCTAAACTTATTTATTAAGTAATTTATTTGTTTTATCATTAGTTTAACTGTTAGCGGGAATGCATGACCACGTGCAGTTTTATAAGTTGATCCCCTAAAGTGTACACCCAAAATTTTTTGTCTCCTTTTAAAATTTTTTTTAATAAATTTTTTTGCTTTTGATTGAATTTTTTTTTTTATCTTTATTTTTTTTAAATATTTAGAAATTTGTTTATCAGTAATACTAATTGACATGCTCTTTTCAAATTTTTCAGAACTTAAAAATACATTTTTACTTTTGTATACTTCACTTAGTGAGTACTTATTTATTTTTTCAAAATAATACTCCCATGAATTTTTACTTCTATAAATTGGTCCAATCTCATTATGTAATGTAGGATAATTTTGCATATCTATTATTGGTATAAATTTCATTTCATCGCATATTTTTAAATTATTTAAAACAAAAGTTAAATTAGAAAAAAAACCTGCAGTTGGATTTCTTCTGATAATATAAAAAAATTTATTTTTGTTCAATTTACCAAAATTCTTAAAATTGACTTTGTTGAAGAGATTTGAATTTATATTTTTAAATTTTGAATTAGCTAAAATTTTTGGTCCGGTATTTGTAAAAACTTCTCTAACTTTTTTTAACATAAGCAGTATCTTTAAAACCGCCTAATGATGGGGGAAAAACATTTTTATAGAACCACAACCATTTAGCGATATAAGCATTAGAATTATTATAACCATTTTGAATTAAAAAATAATTTATTTTTTTTTTATCATCTAAAAATTTTATAAATTCACTTACATTTGAATTTGTAAAAGCAAAAGAATGGCATTTTGAAATTAATAGAGCTTCAAGTAAAATATCTCTACCAAGTTTAAATCTATGTAATTTTCTCGGATATACTTCAAATGCATCATCTTTAAATGACTTATATGTATTATTTAGAAAAATAACTTTATCTTTAAAATGTTTTACTATTAAATTAAAATATTCCAAATCTTCAGTACAAAGAAAAATTTTATCAAACTTGTAAATATTCATAAGATCTCTAATTATATTAATTGTTTGTTTTTTAGTTGTAGGAAATGGATGATTAGCAGAAGTTTTATAACTAGTTCCTCTCAAATGTATTGCCAAAACTTTTTTATTCGTAAAAAATCTTTTTCTAAAATTTTCTGCAAATTTATGGTGTTCTATGTTTAACTTAAAATACTTTTTAAACAATAATCGAAACTGATTTGTATCAACTGTATGAGAAAATGATTTACTAAATCTATTGCTTGTAAGAACAAACTTATTTTCCTTAAGAATTCTTTTTAAATTAAATTTATGTTTATTGTGAAAATAATAATTCCAGGCGTTTTTTGATTTATTTACTTTTTGCTCCTCATTATAAATAGTAGGAAAGTTCTCCATATCAACAATTGGTTTATAACCCAAATCTTCAGCTAACTTTATATGGTTTAATACATATATTAAATTTGAAAACAAACCTGCACCTGGTGATCTTCTTATTATATAAAAAATTTCCTTTTTTTTGCTTTTGGAATTTAATAATAACAAAAGATCGTCATTTTTTATCTGATTTAATTTTGTTACAGGTGCAGCCTCATATGGATATATATATTTCTTTAAATAATTAATAAAATATTTTATATAATTGTCCATTTTTAAGATATTTATATAAGGTAATTTAAAAGTAAATCAAAATTCTAGAATTTATGAAAAACTCAATTGTTTTAACAACTATTAATAAACCGAATATAAATATAAAAAAATTAACAAAGTTAAGTAAAAATAATAACATTAATTTTATAGTTATAGGAGATTTAAAGACACCTAAAAATTTTAAGCTTAGCTATGGACTTTATTTTGATATTGTAAAACAAAAAAGATTAGATTTCAATTTTGCAAAAAAATGTCCGTTTAATTCTTATGCTAGAAAAAATATTGGATATCTTATTTCTTTTAAAAAAGGCTGTGAAACAATAATAGAAACAGATGATGATAATTATCCAAAAGATAATTTTTTAAACTTTGTAGAATTAAATCATACCGTCAATGAAATTAAAGAAATAGGATGGGTTAATGTTTATAATAAATTTTTAAAAAAGGATATAGATATTTGGCCAAGAGGTTTACCTCTGGATAAAATTGAAATTTTACCAAAATTTAAATCAAGTAAAATAAATAAAAATTTTTTCTTAAAGCAAGGTGTTTGCGAGGGAAATCCTGATCTTGACGCAATATATAGAATAATGAACAAAAAAATTAATATTAAATTTAAAGATAACTATAAATTCAGTTTGGGAAAAGGATTTTGCCCAATTAATAGTCAAAATACAATCTGGTCAAAAAAAATATTTCCCTTAATGTACTTACCTGTAACTTGCACAATGAGATCGACAGATATTTGGAGGGGCATCATAGCGCTCAACATAATGCAAAATGATAATCTTACCGCACTTCTTTTTGGGACAACAATGTTTCAAAATAGAAATGTGCATGATTTATTAATAGATTTAAAAGATGAAATGCCTTTGTATAAAAATGTTAATTCAGCCTACAATATCTTAAAAAAACTAAAATTAAAAAAAGGTAAAAAAAATTATCTTAATAATTTATTTAAATCTTACCAAGCATTAGTTAAAAATAAAATATTTGAACAAAAAGAAATTTTTTATATAAAGTTATGGATTAAGGATCTTAAAAAAATTACACGCGCTTAAAAACTTATTTTATCAAGTATATTTTTAATTTCGCGATTGTTATCAGGAAAAACTTCCTCTCTCATTTTTTTTACGTTTTTTGAAATATTTAAATCTTTTATATCCAAATTATTTTTTTCAATTAAATCTTTAAGATCATCAAATGTTTTTACAACCTTAGAAATTTTGCTCTCTACAATGTTTAAATTAAATCCATTTTTAGATAGGAATTCATCGTAGTCAGGAACATATAAAATAATTGGTTTTTTTAAATATAAAAAATCAAATACTACACCGGAATAATCAGATATCAAGTAATCACATTTATAAAGTATTGAATTTAAATCCGTATAGTAATCTGCGAACATAAAATTTTCTAAACCTCTTAACTTTGATATCATTTTTTCAATGTCATGGTTATACCGACGATCTCCATCTTTTTTTTCAGAATTCATATGTTTTTTTAATAATATAATTGAATTTGTTTTTTTCAGTGATTCATTTAATTCAATTAATTTATCAAAGTTTTTTACATCTCTAAATATTTCTATTCCATCATTTCTCCATGTTGGGAAATACCCATAAACCTTTTTTTTTGAATACTCTATTTTTTTTATTATTTCCTTTTCATTTTTCATTAACAAAATTTTTTTATTTTTTTCTAGATGAAGATTTCTAGGTAGATTTGAGATTAACAATTCGTACTTATATTTCGGAAAACGTTGGATTAAGTTTTGTGACATCTTTTGATTTGGATAAACAAAATATTTTTTTAATCTTTTGTATATAAAATTATTTACAAAATTTTTTTTATGTCTTATTTCATTTAGATTTTTTGGTAATACTCCATGCCATAATAGTATACTATTTGAAAATGTAGTTATATTTTTATTTATATCGTCCTCAACAAAATTAAAAAGATGCCATTTTGCAATCAAACAATAATAAATTCCTTTTAAACTATTTGCATGATAAACTTCATAATTAAGTTCTTTAATATTACTTAAAATTTTAAAACTTTTTGTAATCCATATACATCTAAATTCGTCACGATATTCTTTTAAATAAAAATATAGATATCTCGAGTTATCAGCAAATCTTTTTCCGCCTCTATCACCAAATACTAAAACATTTTTTTTTTTTGGAATAATTTTAATTAAAAAAAAAAGAATTAATTTTAAAACATTTTCTAACATCGTTAAAAATATTCTATTTATACTAAAGATAATGAATTTTCATTAGTAAAAAAGTTTATTGTTAATTTTATATATATATTTTTGAATAGATCTTTTAGCATACTTAAAGTGTTTTTTTTTCAATAAATTACCCCTAAATTCACTACCAGAAATCTCTAAAAATTCTTTATGATTACAACTAGATTTAATTACAACTTTATTACATGATTTACAAAAATATGATCCTTTATGTAAAAAAATGTCTATATTAAAGTTCTTTATATTTTTTGCGACTGTATTATACGCATCGAGAGGCTGATAATTATTTTGGGCACCCGCATGATCTCTTCCAACTGTAAATCTATTAAATCCAACCATTTCTCTTAAATTTATATGATGCATTGCTTCTCTGGGGCCCGCATAGTGCATGTTTGCGACAAGTGTATGAAAATATACTTTATTTCTATACTCTTTATTGGAAAGTAATTTTTTAAAGATTTTCGTAAGAATTTCATTTTTAAAATCACCTTTTTTTTTCATCCCCACAAGTGGATTAATTATTACCTTTCCTCTTTTGCCCATGAGTTCTTGGATTATTTTTTCATGACCATGATGAGGAATATTCCTTGTTTGAAAAGAACTAATGTATGAGTTTTTTTTTATACGGTTTATTTTTTTTATTAAACTTAAATTTAATTTATTAATCTCACTTATATGATTTATGTATTTTTCTTTCAATTTAACATTATATGCAAATTTATCACCAAATTGAAAAAAAATCTTCGATCCAATATAATTTTGATTTTTACTTTTAAAAATTTTAGTTAAAACTCTTTTTTTATTTAATTTAAAAGAATAACTATTTGTATAATCAAAATATTTTATACCAATAGGCAAAACTAAAGGAAAACCATAATATGGTTTTTTTTCAAATTCATTGAACTCCTTTAAATTTAAAAAATTTTTTTGATATTTAATTATTCCATGCTTTAAATTTGCGTAATCTATTAAATATCTGACTTGAGGATCTAAAAAATTTATTTTCATATATGTTTATCTACAATTGCTAAATATTTCTTGCAGTTTTCTTTATAGTCAAATCTATCCAAATCTTCGTAAGCTTTGTCAGTAATTTTTTTATACTTTTTTTTATTTTTATTAAAATCTAAAATTATATCAGCAAGATGTTTATAGTCCCCCACTTTAAACAAACTGCCATTTTTTCCATTTTTCAAAATTTCTTTTGGCCCTGTAGGACAATTAGAGGAAATTACATATTTTTTTAAAGTTTGAGCTTCAAGTATAACATTTGGCAAACCTTCATATTTCGAAGATAAAATAAATAAATCTGATTTTTTCAGATATGGAAATGGATTATGTCTATTATCTATTATTTTGATAAATTTATTTAAATTATAAAACTTAATTTTTTTTTCTAAAAATTCTTTATTTGTTCCGTAGCCAATAATTAACATTCTAAAATTAATTTTTTTAACTATTAGATTTAAAGATTTAATTAAGGTCAAATGATCTTTTTGATCAGTAAGTCTACCAATATTAACAATTTTTAAACATTTTGTTTCTAAAAATTGATTGTAATTTTTTTTGATTAAATTACTTTTTTTAAGTATTTCTTTCTTATTCAGGGGGTTATAGATCATATTGGTATTTATAAAAAACTTTTTTTTGAATTCTTTTTTTAATTCAAAACTATTTAATATAATAGAATTTGCTTTTTTAAAAAAAAATTTAAATATTAAATTTTTATAAATACTTTTACTCCATCCACTAGGTGAAGAATTAGATCTTGATATGATCTTAAATTTTAAAAAATATGCTAAAACAATTACATATATATTAGCTTGAAATGTAAATACTAACAAATTTTTATCGGATAAGTACTCTTTTAGAAGAAGCCAAATACAACACACGTATTTAAAATATTTAGAATATCTTTTTTGATTTTTTTTAGTTACATTTATTACTTTAATTTTTTTATCAAAATGCTTGTTAAAAGTATTGTCAAATGTAATTAGTTTTATGTTTTTAATGTGTTTTGAAATGTAATTTGCTATTATTATTAAATTTTTTTCTACACCACCACCTTCCATTGATGGCATAAATAGGATTAATTTTTTTTTACTTTTTTCCACAATTTTCTGAAAATATTTTTTAAAGATTGACTTCTTTCTTTTAGATTATCAAATGGTAATAGATTTTTATCATTTAATTTCTTTATAATAGCCAAACCAGATGACATGAATGAAAAATTCAATTCAAAATTTTCATCATTTTTAGAGTATATAGACAACAAACCTTCAAAAGTCTCTTTGTTATTAATTTCGCAATAAAAATTATTTCTAGATTTATCTTTCAAATAAGGTAAATGAGAAATATCATCTATAAATATGTATCCATTAATATTTATAAGTGGAAAGTAATTATATAGTAAATTTTTAACATGTTCAGCTTCATGCAAAGTGTCTATAAATAAGACATCAATTTTATTTGGTACAACAGATTTAATATAGTCAAAATTATCATCTCTTGATCTCAAAAAAGTCCAATTTTCGTCATTAGATACGTTTGAACAATCATCAATATCTACAGAAAATAATTTTCCATTATTTTTTTTACATAATTCCAAAAATTTTATAGTTGATCTTCCTTTCTGAACACCTAATTCTAATATAATAATATTTTGGATTTTATTTATCTTTGGAATTAATTCATTTTCTAATTTATAATTAAAATTTGACATTATAAAATTTTTATAATGTTATTTATAATAAACAAATAAATACTACAAGAAAATTGAGAAAAAAAATTTATTATTGGTCTCCCTTTCTGTCTCCCATAGCTACTTCTAAATCTGTAATAAATTCTGCTTACTCCTTAAAAAAATTTAGTGATAAATTTGAACCTTCAATATTAAATTTTTTTGGTGAATTTAATAAATTTAAAAAAGATATTGAACAAAAAGATATTTTATTAATTAATTATTTCAAACCAAATATGTCTCAATTACTTCCATATAAAGGTAAATTAAAAAGTAGAATATCTTTTTTAATTATTTTTTTAACTGGCTTTATACCTTTATTGAAATTATTAAAAAAAAATAAACCTGATTATATTGTTATTCATTTGATTACTTCCCTACCATTGATACTTCTATTATTATTCAATTTTGATACTAAATTTATTTTAAGAATTTCTGGTTATCCAAGAATGAATTTTTTTAGGAAAATTTTATGGAAATTAACTTTGAGAAAAATAAATTTGATTACTTGTCCAACAAAAAATACATTTGAATATATAAAAAGTTTAAATTTGACAGATTGTTCAAAAATAAAACTTTTATATGATCCTATTATTAATGTTAAAGAAATAAATAAGAAGATAGATAAAAAAATTGACCAAAAAAATTTTTATTTATCAGTCGGTAGGTTAACTAAGCAAAAAAATTTCATGTTTTTATGTACAGCTTTCAAAGAGTTAATTAAAGAAAATAAAGAAATAAAGTTACTAATTGCTGGAGAAGGAGAAGAGAATTTTATTTTAAAAAAATACATAAACAAAAATAGATTAGAGAAAAATATAATTTTATTAGGTCATATCCAAAATATTTACCCATATTTAAAAAATTCAAAAGGGTTTATTTTAACTTCTTTATGGGAGGACCCTGGGTTTGTTTTAATTGAAGCTTCTTATGCAAGAACGTCTATTTTATCTGCAAACTCTTGGCCAGGTCCTGTTGAATTGATTAAAGATGAATTTAATGGCATTGTCTTTGAAAGTAATAACATGGAAAGTTTCTTAAAAAAATTTAAGCATTTTGCAAATTTTGAAAATATAAATAAATTAAAATTAAACAATTTAAAGTTGAGTAGAAAGTTTACTTTGTTTAATCACTATAAAAAATTTGCACAATTACTGTAATTATAAGTATCATGCAAAAAATTTAAATGAAAAATACAGAAAACCTAAAAATAAATATACCAACAATATTGTTCTCTGTCTTACCTATCTCAATCATTACAGGTGCGAGTTTTTCATTAGTAAATATAGTTTTATTCAGCTCATGTTTCATAATTATATATTTTTCAAAAAATGATATTAAAATATATGATTTTAAACCAGTTCTCTTATTATTTATTTTATATTTATATCTTATACTCAATTCATTAATTTCTGTTGATATAATGTCGGGAATTTATCGAAACTTTGGTTTCATTAGATTCATTCTTTTTTTTTTGATGGTTAATTATATTTTTTTTATTAATAGAAAAAACTCAATCATAATGAACATTTGGACAATCATTTTTTTTATAATTTTAGTAGATGTATATATAGAGAGATTTACAGGAAGTAATATTTTTGGATTTGGAAAATTAGAAATTAATGGGGTTCCGCAACCTTATGCTAATAGAGTAATAAGCTTTTTTAGAACCGAACCTATTGCTGGAGCATTTTTATGTGGTTTTTGTTTCATAGTAATGGGATATGTTTTAAAATTTTTGAAGTTTAAAAAAATTTTAAAAACACTTGGTTTTCTAATCATTGTATCTTGTTTATTTGGAGTAATACTGACAGGTGAAAGATCAAATGGTTTAAAAGTTTTAATTGGGTTTATAATTTTTATTTCTATAATAGATTATGTAAATTTAAGAAGTAAAATTATAATTCTTCTATCTATTTTTACAATTTTCATTCTTACTATAAACTTTTCGGATTACATTAAATTAAGATATATTGGTCAATTTTATAATGAAATAAAGACCAAAGATCAAAGGCAAAAATTTTTAGAAAACAGTTTGTATATAAAACTTTATAAGTCTGGTTTTCATGTATTTAAAAATAATCCCTGGTTTGGAGTAGGAAATAAAAATTACAGGATTGAGTCATGTGATAAAAAAAAGAATTATATTCATAAAGAATATCTTTGCATAACCCATCCTCACCAGGTGTATATAGAGATGCTGTCTGAACATGGAATAGTAGGGACGATAATAATAATGTCAATAATTTTTTACCTTATGTTTCGAATAATTAGAAAAATAATTGTAAGCAGAAATTTCATTCAAGCTGGTTGTTTCGCTTATTTATTAATTAATTTTATTCCAATATTGCCAAGTGGCTCATTTTTTAGCGATTTTAATATAACTTTATTTATGATTAACTTTTCATTAATGTATGCAGTAAATAAAGAAACAAATATTTTTTCAAAGAAATGAAAAAATGTAAAAAAAATATTTCGGGCCGTTAGCTCAATAGTAGAGTACTGCATTGACATTGCAGGGGTAGTTGGAGCGTAACCAACACGGCCCACCATTTAGTGAAGTCTAATTTTTTTAAATTTCTCAATATTCATTGTCGAGTTTAATGGAAGTGTCTTTTTTGTTTTATTTAAAATCTTTTTTTTGATCTTTTTATTGCTTTTTTTAGCAAAATTGTAAACAGATTGAGTTGGTCCCCCTACATTAATTACACCTTTTTTGCTTATTAATTTGAAAAAAACTTTTGCTAGATCTTCATGAAACATGAAATTTGTTTTTAGGTTTGTATAAGCATACTTGTATACAAAAGGTTTTTCAGTCATGCATATTCTTAAAATTAGTGAATTCTTCAACATTTTAACAGCACACTCACCTCCCATTTTTGACCAAGCATAGTTATTAATCGGAAGCACAGGCTGATCTTCTTTATAATTTCCTTTTTTATATGGATAAATATAATTTGTTGAGAAATATATAAGTTTTATTTTATATTTTTTACACACATTTACTACATTTGATGTACCGATTATATTTGTATTTATACTTTTAATAATATTTTTTTCATGTAATCGCATTGGCTTTGAAATTGCAGCAGCATGAATAATAATTTTTGGTCTAATCTTCTTAATAAATTTTTCCATATTTTTGAGACTTGTTATGTCAAAAACTCCTGAAGATGGATAAAAAATATTTCTTTTATTTAAATGAATTCTTTTAAATACTTTTCCAAATTTTCCATTTCCACCAGTAAAAATTATTTTTTTCATTTTCTATTTTCTCTAAAATCTTTAAAAGGGAGAGCAAATTTATCTTTTTTTGATATTATTGGCTTTTTTGTACCCCAATTTATTTTTAAATCTGGATCATTCCATTTTATAGACACTTCACTTTTCGGGTCCCTGTAATTTGAGCAAGCATAATGAAGAATATTTTCTTTGTTTAAAGCTAAAATTCCGTGTGCAAAACCTTTTGGAATAAATAAGTGTTTACCATTTCTTTCACTAAGAATAATTTTAAAATGTTTACCGTAAGTCCTAGAGTTTTTTCTTAAATCTACAGCGACATCAAGAATTCTACCTTTAACAACCGACAGAAATTTGTCCTGGGGATTCTTGGTTTGCATATGCAAGCCTCTTAGAACATTTTTCCTAGATTTTGAAACTACAGTAAAAACTAAGTTTTTATTTACAAATTTTTTTTTAAATTCCTCTTTTAGCCATCCTCTTTTATCTTTAAACACAGTAGTTTGGATAACAAATAAATCTTTAAATTTACTTTTTATTTTTTTCATTTATGAAATTAATTTTTTCAAATAATTACTATAATTGCACTTTCCATAAAATTGGATTGCATCTATAATTTCCTTTTTTCTTATCCAATTATTGTTAAAAGCAATTTCCTCAATACAAGCAATCTTAAAACCTTGTCGATTTTCAATCGCAGATACAAAAGCACTAGTCTTATAAAAATCCTCTATGGAACCGGTATCTAGCCATGCACCGCCTCTGCCTAAAATATCTGATGTTAATTTTTTTTTTTTTAAGTAAATTTTAAGCAAATCAGTAATTTCTAACTCATTTCTTGAGGAAGGTTTTAATTTTTTTGCATATTCAATAACCCGTTTATCAAAAAAATAAAGACCAGTGATTGCTAAATCAGATACATATTTTTTTGGTTTTTCCCTAATCAGTGTTATTTTTCCTGATCTTGAGGTTTTTGCGACACCAAATAGTTCTGGCCTAATAACTTTATGCAAAATTATTTTTGCACCGTTTTTAAGTTTAGTGCAATTTATCAGTTTTGAAGTTAAGTTTTGTCCATAAAAAAAATTATCTCCAAGAATTAGTGCAACATTTTTATTATCTATGAATTTTTCACCCAGAAGAAACGCATCAGGCAAACCTTTAGGGTAACTTTGTTCTATATAAACTATATTCATACCAAGACGTTTTCCATCTGGTAAAATTTTTTTATATTGGTTTAGTTGTCCTTTGTTAACTATTATTAAAATATTTTTTATTTTTGCTAACATCAGAATTGAAAGAGGGTAGAAAATTAATGGCTTATCATATATTGGTAGCAATTGTTTATTGACAGCCTTAGTTAATGGACTCATTCGAGTTCCTGTACCACCTGCTAAAATAATTGCTTTATTAATCATTTAATTACTCCAAGTCTGTTTGTGATATCCTTTTTTTTTGAGGATGTATAGTATTTCGTATTTTTAAAATACCAGTCAAAAGTATTATTCAAACCTCTTTTAAGACTTGTAATAGATTTCCAATTAAGTTTTTTTTTAATTTTTTTACTATTAAGTGCGTATCTGATATCATGACCTGGACGATCTTTAACAAATTTTATTTTTACATTTTTTCTTACTTTAATTTTCTTTTTAGCGATTTTTATTAATAATTTTGCAATACCTAAATTGTTAATATTTATATTGGATCCAATATTATAAAATTCTCCTTTAGATCCATTTCTCAAAACCTTTAATAAAGCTTCACAATGATCATCTACAAAAATCCATTCTCTAGAATTTTTTCCTTTGCCGTATAAAGGTAAAGCTTTGTTATTGATTATATTGTAAATTAATTTTGGAATTAATTTTTCTGGGTGTTGATTAGGACCATAATTATTTGAACAATTAGTTATAATTGCGTTAAGTTTATATGTCCTTACGTAAGAATATACTAAATGATCTGATGATGCCTTTGACGCAGCATAAGGGGAACTTGGTTTATAAGGATCACTTTCTTTACTACGACCTTTTAATACATCGCCATAAACTTCATCAGTTGATATATGAATTAACTTAGTCTTTTTATTTTTCTTTGAGAATTCTCGGAATGTTTCTAACAAATTAAAAACGCCAACAATATTGCTTTTTATAAACTCTGCAGGACCATCGATTGATCTATCTACATGAGTCTCAGCTGCTAAATTAAATATAGCAACAGGTTTGTATTTGTTTAAAATTCTTTTAAGCTTAGATCTGTTATTGATATCTAATTTAAAAAATTTATAATTTTTTTTTTTTAAAAAATTCTTAATATTATAGAGATTTGAAGCGTAGCTTATTTTATCGACATTAATCACAAAATAATTTTTTTCAATCAACAGTTTTATCAGATTACTACCAATAAATCCTAAACCCCCGGTTACAATTATTTTTTTCATTATTTTTTAATACAATAATAAATATTTTAAGTATACTTCAATTTTATATGGAATTCTCAAGTAATAATCTAAATTTTGCAATAGTCACCTTTAATAGCAGAAAAGTAATTTATGGTTTTTTAATTTTTCCACAGAAAGATTTTTATAAAAAATAGTTGAAAATTCATCTAATGAGAAACTAAAAAAAGAATTAGAGCAGAATTATGATAAACTGGGGTAATTTTATCTAATAATATATGATTGGGAGTTGAAAAAAATGTGTTTGTTTAAAAGATAATGTAATACACAAAAATTTAACATTTTTCTTGTATTGAATTAAAAATTAAAACAAAGTAAAACCATCTTAATCTTAAGGGCCTGTAGCTCAGTTGGTTAGAGCAGTACACTCATAATGTATTGGTCCCAGGTTCGAGTCCTGGCGGGCCCAC
>MDTB01039886.1_pt1 | contig 14963 bp, 9 predicted proteins | sample 811161 | NCBI WGS metagenome assembly MDTB01 (sample SAMN05326650, study PRJNA326480) | marine metagenome | isolation source: seawater | place: Mediterranean Sea | collected 2009
CTCATATTGGTCATGCAAGAACTTTTATATCGTTTGACCTTATAGTCAGATATTTGAGAAGTATTAACTACGAAGTGCACTACATAAGGAATATAACTGATGTAGATGACAAAATTATAGCTAGGGCAGAAGAACTTAATATTTCCCCAAAAGAATTAACAGAAAAATACATAGATTCAATGAATGAGGATTTTATGTCATTAGGTATGATCGAACCTGATTTAGAACCAAGAGCAACTGATAATATCGACTCCATCATTTCTCTAATCGAAATTCTTTTGGAGAAAGGACACGCTTACGAGGGAGATTCAGATGTTTATTTCTCAGCTGAATCTTTTGATTCTTATGGGAAATTATCGAGAAGAAACTTAGAGGACATGTTGGCGGGCGCAAGAGTTGAAGTTGATACAGATAAGAAGAATCCTGCTGATTTTGTTCTTTGGAAAAAAAATACTGAGGGGCTGAAGTGGGACTCGCCTTGGGGTGCTGGCAGACCAGGTTGGCACATTGAATGCTCAGCAATGAGCATGGATGCATTGGGTGAGACTTTTGATATTCATGGAGGAGGATCTGATCTGAAGTTTCCGCATCACGAAAATGAGATTGCTCAGTCTGAATGTGTAACGGGTAAAGAGTTTGCTAAAGTATGGATGCATACTGGATCTCTAAGGATTGATAAAGAGAAAATGTCAAAATCTCTTAAGAACTTTGTAACAATAAAAGATGCCCTTGAGATTAATTCACCGGAGGTCTTACGTCTCTTTTTGATATCTAATCATTACAGGAGCCCTCTAAATTATTCGGAAGTTGGATTGAATGAAGCAAAGAATTCTTTAGATAGACTTTATAACTCTTTGCAAGATCTTGAGTATGAAACTAAAGAATATTTTCAAACAAAGTATTCTGATAAATTTCATAAAGCTATGGGAGATGACTTTAATACACCCTCAGCTATATCAGTTTTATTTGAAATTGCTCGACAAATTAATACCCTCAAGAAAAAAAATAAATTTCAAGAAGCATCTTCGCTGGCTAAAGAACTAGTTAGTCTCTCTAGTATTTTGGGACTACTTCAAGACAAAGCTAAAAATTACTTTACAGAAGGAATTGGTATCAGTGACGAAGAAATTGAAAGTTATATTTTGAAGAGAAATCAAGCAAGAGAAGAAAAAGATTTTGAGCTATCAGACAGGATAAGAGATGAGCTTTTAGACAAGGGCATAATTCTTGAAGATAAAGAATCTGGAACCACCTGGAAGAAAGCTTGATCTAAATCATCAAAGTTTTTTTAACGTATGAACAATAACTGCACTTGGGATCTGCATCAGGAATTTCATCTTTCATAAGAGTTTCCTTTAAATCATATAGTGTTGGTTCAACCCATGAATCATTACCTTTATACGGTATGAGCTTAGTTTTAAATTCAAGTATATTATTGAATTCATCTTTCTCAGAAATACCATTGCAATAAACAAAATATCCAATATCTGATACGTCAAACGCATTACCCCTGAGTAACCATTGATAAAATTCTATTTGCCTTTTGTAACCTATTTGCCAGTCAGCATCGATACTGACTTCTCCTTTCTTGGAGGTTGCTTTGTAATCTACAACTATTAGTTGATTTGTTTCTGTATTAATCCATAAGTCATCTAAACCACCTCTTAAAATCAGATTAGTTTCTTTATGAAATCGCTTAATTCCATGTCTCAATGACTCTCGCCATTCTTCAAGATCTGGATGTTGGTATGGAAGGGCTTTAAGGTTATTCTCTATCATGATTGGATGAGGCTCCTTTCTCTCTCTGTAAGTGTCAAATTCATTTTTTAAGAGCTCATCAACTGCATTATTAAGGTTAAAAGGAAAAGAGGGCGGTCTAGCAATACCAACTTTATTTGTTAGATAAAAACATCTTTTGCATTCCAAGAAATTATCTATTCTTGACCGGCTGAATACAAAAGGATCTTCTGAATTGGGATTAAATAATTTTGCTGGCATATATTAGTTAATACTATCACAATAAAAAAAGGCCCACGTTTTCAGTGGGCCTAATGTATGGCTCCCCGAGCTGGGCTCGAACCAGCGACCCAATGATTAACAGTCATTTGCTCTACCAACTGAGCTATCGGGGAATATAGTAATTATAACGCTTCCAATCTCAGCGTATAATATTTTTTGTAAAAATATGTCAAAGAAATTCGATTTAGTATCAAATTATAAGCCGGCCGGGGATCAACCTAGGGCGATTAGTGAAATAGTCAAAGGCTTAAATGATGGATTGCTTAACCAAACTCTATTGGGAGTTACAGGGTCAGGCAAGACGTTTACTATGGCAAATGTCATTCAAGAAGTGCAAAGACCTGCCATAGTTATGGCACATAATAAGACTTTGGCGGCGCAACTTTATGGAGAATTTAAAGAGTATTTTCCTAATAACGCTGTTGAATATTTTGTTTCTTACTACGATTACTATCAACCCGAAGCTTATGTCCCAACAACAGATATCTATATAGAGAAGGACGCATCTATAAATGAACATATTGAACAAATGCGACTATCGGCAACAAAAGCAATAATGGAAAGAAGAGACGTCGTGATTGTTGCATCTGTGTCGGCTATTTATGGATTGGGCGACCCTCAATCTTACTTACAAATGGTACTCCATTTAGATAGAGGTGATGAGGTAGATCAAAGAACGCTTCTAAGAAGGCTTGCTGAACTACAGTACCAAAGAAACGAAGTAGATTTTAAACGATCAATGTATAGGGTTCGTGGCGATGTAATAGATGTATTTCCTGCAGATTCTGAAAAAGAAGCTTTGCGAATTGAATTGTTTGGTAATGAAATAGAAGCTTTAAAACTCTTCGATCCTCTCACTGGAGAGATATTTAAGGAGGTTCCAAGGATTACAATTTATCCTAAGTCTCATTATGTAACCTCTAGAGAAAAAATTTTACAGGCTATAGAGTTTATAAAAGAAGAGCTGGTTGAGAGATTAGATTATTTGCGAAAGGAAAATAAATTAGTAGAAGCACAAAGACTTGAAGAGAGAACTAAATATGATATTGAGATGTTGAAGGAGCTTGGTTTTTGTTCTGGTATTGAAAATTACTCAAGATTTTTATCAGATAGACAACCTGGGGAGCCACCGCCAACTCTTTATGAATACCTGCCTCAAGATGCATTAGTTTTTATTGATGAGTCTCATGTGTCGTTACCACAGCTAGGAGGTATGTATCGAGGCGATAGATCAAGAAAACAAACTTTAGTAGATTATGGTTTTAGGTTACCAGTAGCTTTAGACAATCGACCCCTTAGGTTTGATGAATGGGAAAAACTTTCTGGACAAAGAGTTTTTCTATCAGCCACACCAGCAAAATATGAAATAGAAAATTCAGGAAATATCACTGAATTGGTTGCACGGCCTACAGGTTTAACTGATCCGGAAGTAGAAATCAGGCCAGCAACTCATCAGGTAGATGATTTACAAGAAGAGATCAATCAAATAGTTGCGAAAGGATACAGGGTGCTTGTAACTGTTTTGACTAAAAGGATGGCTGAAGACTTAACAGAATATTTAGATGAAAATGGTACCAAAGTTAGATACTTGCATTCTGATATTGATACTGTTGAGCGAGTAGAAATCATAAGAGATTTAAGATTAGGAGCTTTTGATGTTTTAGTTGGAATTAACTTATTACGTGAAGGTTTGGATATACCTGAAGTAGCTTTAGTAGCTATTCTTGATGCTGATAAAGAAGGCTTCCTTAGATCAGAGAGTTCATTAATCCAAACAATAGGTCGTGCCGCACGGCATATAGAAGGAAAAGCTATCCTTTACGCAGATAAGATAACTGGTTCGATGGAGAGAGCTATTGGAGAAACTAATAGAAGGCGAGATATACAAGAAGCTTTTAATCTTAAGCATTCTATAAAACCTAAAGGGATTGAAAAGAGTGTTAGCGATATCTTGGAAGGTGCTAGATCAGTTAAAGGTAAGTCTAAAACACGAAGAAAGTTAGATGAGTTGGCAGATATTGCATTTGAACCTATAGAAAGTTTTGATAACCCAGAAAAAGTTAGGAAAGAGATCGTAAGATTGGAAGATCAAATGTATAAATATGCAAAGAATCTAGAGTTTGAGGAAGCTGCTAGTTATCGCGATAGAGTGGAGGAGTTGAAAAAAAAATTACTTCTTAGTTAATAAAAGTAATTCTTTATCTTTATAAAGTATAGACAAGCTTGTGTAATATAAATGTATTCGTTTTACATATTTTAGAACCTCATCATGCTTATCGAACTCCTTAGATTCTTTGCCATAACGTTCAAGTAAAACTTCTTTTAATGCTAAAGCAACATCTGACCATAGGTTTGGATCTAGGTTCGATGACACAGCAAGATCTCTTGCCAATTCAATATTTTTAAAACCTAAATTATAAGCTGCCAAAGACATCCATATCTTATCAAGCTTAGAAATCTCGATCGGGAGTCTGTTCATTGTTTTTTGAAAGTAATTTGCCCCTCCATAAATACTATCTTCTGCATCGGTTCTTTTATTAATACCCATTTCCTTTGCAGTTTTTTGGGTTAACATCATCATTCCTCTTACACCGGTATTAGAAATTGCTTTCGGATTCCAGTGTGACTCCTGATAACTAATAGCAGCAAGAAGAGTCCAGTGGACATCTAAATTTTTTGCTGCCGCTTCGAAATAATTCTTGTACTTTGGCAATCTTGTTTCAGTTCTATCTAAAAAAATAGAAAATCCAGCCATATCTTCTTTCCAAAAGAATTCTAACTCTTCCTTTATGAAAGATTTATTTTCTTGCGAGTAAGATCCTAGAACAGGAGCCTCCAAAGTCAAAACTGTTAAGAGGCTTAGAAAGGAAATTAAAGAGTATCGTAACTTTAAATTATTTAACATAACTCCCCAAATTTTCGTCGCATTTTAGATAAAATTAGCCAATTTACTACCATCTAGATGCTATAAATAATAAAACCACTACATATAGTATGTGTTATGTAAAAAAACCACAACATAAGCTATTTACTTAACATAGGCTTTTATTACAATGATGACCATCCATCAATGAACTCAATATTAGAAGTTTCAAAAAATATCATTGCCATCCTAGGTTCTGAAAAACCCTCTGAGTTTAGATTAAATCAATTGAGGCAATCAATATCACTGGAAGAAGCCAAAAATATCACATATAAAGAAATATATTTTTGTCATTTAAATATTCTATCTTCTGCCATTTCGAACGAAGAATTGTCTGAGTTATCACAGTTACTTAATGGAGCTGAAGAAGAAGATGATTTAGAAAAAAGGCCCCTCTTTATAACTCCAAGGATCGGAACTATTTCACCTTGGTCATCAAAAGCGACCGAAATATTGAAGAATTGCAACCTGAATTTTATTAAAAGAGTTGAGAGAGGGTTTTGTTACTTCGTATCAAAAGATATTAATTCTATGGACTTGAAAGAGTTGGGGAATACTTTGGCAGATAAAATGACTCAAGAAGTGATCTTAGAACTTGATGAAATTCCTAGGTTATTTTCTGATCTTCAACCTCGACCCTTATCAGAAGTCGATATCTCTTTGAAGAATCAAAGTGCGTTGCACGAGGCCAATACTGAACTTGGTTTAGCTCTTAGTGATGAAGAGATCTCATACTTATATAATAGTTATTCAAAAACCAATAAAGATCCTACAGACGCAGAATTGATGATGTTTGCTCAAGCTAACTCAGAACATTGCCGTCATAAAATTTTTAATGCTGATTGGACGATCGATGGAAAAGAACAACCTAGAAGCCTTTTCGACATGATTCGTAATACTTATCAAAACTCCTCTAAAGGGGTTATTTCTGCTTATGAAGATAACGCGGCAATACTTGAAGGGAATACAGCTGACAGGTTTTATCCTCAGGAAGGTAGATATTTAACTCATAAAGAAGAAGTTAATATGGTAATAAAAGTTGAAACTCATAATCATCCTACAGCTATATCGCCTTTTTCCGGGGCTGCAACTGGTTCGGGAGGTGAAATAAGAGATGAGGGCGCTACTGGTATAGGTGCTAAACCTAAGGCTGGATTAACTGGTTTTTCTGTTTCTAATTTACGTATTCCTGCCCTAGCAGAACAATGGGAATTTCAAGAAGAAAAACCAAATAGAATAGCTTCTCCTTTAAAAATAATGATTGATGCACCTATAGGGGCTGCATCTTTTAATAATGAGTTTGGACGACCAAATATTTTAGGATACTTCAGAACCTTTGAATCGAAGGGTAGTACTGAACATTTCGGTTATCACAAGCCAATAATGCTTGCAGGTGGACTAGGTAATATAAAAACAGATCATGCTTTGAAGAAGGAAGTCCCAGTCGGCTCGAAATTGGTTGTTCTTGGTGGCCCCGCAATGTTAATTGGTTTGGGTGGAGGTTCTGCTTCATCCCTTTCTTCAGGTGAAGGTGATACAGATTTGGACTTTGCTTCGGTACAAAGAGAGAATCCTGAGATGGAAAGAAGATGCCAAGAGGTTCTTGATAGGTGTTGGCAGGATAAAAATAACCCCATATTGTTTATACATGATGTGGGAGCGGGAGGACTTTCAAATGCCATCCCTGAACTTGTAAAAGATAGTGGACATGGCGGATTAATTGATCTTCGTTCTATACCTAATTCTGAACCTGGAATGACACCTATGGAAATTTGGTGTAATGAATCTCAGGAAAGATATGTACTAGCTATCTCTGAGAAGAACTTAGGAATTTTCTCCGATATATGTGAAAGGGAGAGATGTCCGTATTCTATAGTCGGGGAAATTACTAATGGTAACAATCTTGAAGTCTACGATTCATATTTTGATAATTATCCAATTAGTCTCTCCCTCGAGATCTTGTTTGGTAAACCTCCCAAAACTCACCTTAGTTTTAAAAGAGAATCAGAAGAGCTGGCTTTACTAAATTTACCTAAAAAAATATCCAATAAATTATTGTATGAAGTTTTGAGACACCCAACTGTAGCAAGTAAAGGCTTTTTAATAACTATAGGTGATAGATCGATAACAGGATTGATAGCTAGGGATCAACTAGTTGGACCTTGGCAAGTTCCTGTGTCAGATTACGGTTTATGCAAAGCAGCATTCTCAGGTAAATCTGGAGAAGCTATGGCTATGGGCGAAAGAACTCCTCTTGCATTACTAAATGCAAGTGCCTCTGCAAAAATTGCAGTTGCCGAAGTAGTAACAAATATTTTGCCCTCTGGCATATCAAATATTTCAGATATTAAGCTTTCAGCTAATTGGATGGGCTCGCCTGGAAAGTTACAAGGTAATAAGGATCTATTCGAGGCTGTTGAGGCTATTGGAATGGGTTTATGTCCGGAATGGAATATGACAATTCCTGTTGGAAAGGACTCTTTATCCATGTCTACAGAATGGAGTGAAAACGATGAAAATAAGTCTGTGATATCTCCTTTATCTCTAATTGTTTCAGGTTTTTCTGCAGTTAAAGATATATCTATAGCGGTCACTCCGGAACTAAAGAACGAAAAAGAATCTGTTTTACTTTATATCGATTTAGCTAAAGGTAAAAAACGTATGGGTGGAAGCATACTATCTCAAATAAAAGGGCAGACGGGAGGAGATGCGCCAGATGTTGAGTGTATAAAGGAAATGCCATTATTTGTTGAAGCGGTCTACAAGTTGCTTTCCCATAAAAAAATCTTGGCCTATCATGACCGCTCCGATGGAGGCCTAATCACAACCTTATGCGAGATGTCTTTTGCCAGTAGATTAGGTTTAAGCATAGACCTTGATAAGGTTATTGAAAAAAATCATGAATTGATCAGCTTTCTTTTTAATGAAGAATTGGGCGTTGTAATACAAGTCTTGTCCCAAGACTCAGATTTCGTATTAGAGATGTTTAATGAAACCGGCTTAGAAGATCATATTTATAATTTAGGGACTATTTCTGATCAGCCATCAGTTGATATAAATTATAAAGGTCAAAATATTCTATCTTCATCTCTCAAACATTTGTTAGAGAATTGGCATAGAGTTGGCTTCGAGATTCAATCAATGAGGGATAATCCTGCTACAGCTGAATCGGAATATAGGAATGATACGGATCCTGATAAAGGTGGATTAAAACCAAATATTAATTTCTCCATACCTAAACTGATAGATTTAAAAAGCTCTAGACCAAGAATTGCAATTCTCAGAGAACAGGGAGTTAATGGCCAGAATGAAATGGCAGCTGCTTTTCACGAAGTCGGCTTCGACTGTTTTGATGTCCACATGACTGATTTAATCTCTAGTCGGCATCTGCTCAAGGATTTTGAAGGCTTAGTGGCTTGTGGTGGGTTCTCTTATGGTGATGTTCTTGGTGCCGGGGGAGGTTGGGCAAATACTATTTTATTTAATGAAAATCTGCGAAATCAATTTGGAGATTTCTTTCACAATGAAGAAGTATTTTCTTTAGGAGTGTGCAATGGCTGTCAGGCATTATCGTTACTAAAGCCTTTAATTCCTGGAACAGAAAGCTGGCCTAAGTTTAAAAGAAATATTTCTGAAAAGTTTGAAGCTAGATTAGTACAAGTATCTGTAAAAGATTCTCCTTCAATCTTCTTTAAAGGTATGACGGGGGCTGTAATCCCTGTTCCTGTAGCTCATGGTGAAGGTAAGGTAGAAGTCCAACAAAGTCATTTAGATAATTTATCAAGTAATAAAGTTACCAGTATTGCTTATGCTGATCATAAAGGTAATCAGACTGAGGAATATCCTGCAAATCCTAACGGATCTATCGATGGAATCGCCGGAGTAACAAATGAAAGTGGTAATGTCACCATTATGATGCCACATCCTGAAAGGGCATTTCTGAATGATCAATATTCTTGGAGTCCAGAAGATTGGTCTCATTACAGTCCCTGGATTAGGTTCTTTCTCAATGCCCGAGAATTTATAAAGTAAGTTTATTTCTTTCTTTCTATTGTGTGAGTAGTAAGTGGAAATTGACCTGTCTTTTGGTCTAAATAGAATTTTTTAATCACTATAGGAACAAATGGAAAGGCTAATTCTTCCCATGGTATTTCATCTTCTTGAAAGAACTGAACTTCAAGGCTCTCCGTGGTTGCAGAGTAATCATCTTGAACAACTTGTGCTAGATAAAGCATATACACTTGATTTATTTGAGGAACATTAAATATTGCATAAAGTTCTCCCATTTCTACTTCCGTATTTGTTTCTTCAAATGTCTCTCTAAAAGCCCCTTGAGAAACAGTTTCTCCATTTTCAAGAAAACCGCCCGGTAAAGTCCATTTACCATATCTAGGCTCTATTGCTCTTTTACATAGAAGAATAGACTGGTCTTTTACTGGAATGGTGCCAACAATGATATTAGGGTTTGTATAGTGAATAAAACCGCAATTTGTGCAGCAATCTCTTTCTCTATTATCTCCTTCAGGAATTCTTTTTTCAGTTAAAGAACCGCATACGCTACAGTATTTCATTTAATTTATTTCGATTTCAGGCGACAGAAGTATAAACTATCTACCCATACTTATTGCATAAATTGATGCTTAAAAAAATTACGGACAAAATAATAAATTATTCCGGGAGACCGCCTGTAGAAGAACTAAGAAAGGCAGCTGTACTCATAGCCATAACGGACTCTAAAGATCCAGAGCTTATTTATACTCTCAGATCTAATAAGGTTGGTTCACATGGTGGAGAGGTCTCATTTCCAGGTGGCATGTATGAGAAAGAAGATAAAGATTTAAAGAATACTGCACTTAGGGAATCAGAAGAAGAGACAGGCTTAGATAAGACAAAGGTTAATATCCTCGGTCCCATAGATACTGTTGTTTCTAGGTTCAATGTAAGCGTAACTCCGTATGTAGGTATTGTTCCTAGTAATATCGAACTAAATGATAACTCTGATGAGATTGAAGCTTGTTTTAGAGTGCCTTTATCATTTCTTCTAAAAGATAAAAGACATAGGAACGATGAGATTAACCGTAATGGAGATAAATTTTTTATGCCAGCATATGAATACGACTCTTATATAATATGGGGCTTAACAGCAATGATGACAGTTGATTTTCTGAATATAGCATTAGATGCAAGAATAGATTTAAAAACAAAAGGAAATTAGAAAAAGGGATAAATTATGCTTTATAAATTAGGAGAACATGAACCCATAATAGATGGAGATTTTTATGTAGCGGAATCCGCTACAGTTTTGGGAAAAGTTAGACTCTGCCAAGATGCAAGTGTATGGTTTGGAGCTGTCATAAGAGGAGATACTGAATTAATTACAATAGGTGAAAGATCAAATGTTCAAGAATGTTCTGTCTTGCATACTGATCTTGGATTCCCTTTAAATATTGGGAAAGATGTAACCATTGGCCATAAAGTGATGTTGCATGGCTGCACTGTTGGGGATGGTAGTCTTGTAGGTATAAACTCGGTTGTTCTAAATGGTGCTAAGATAGGAAAGGGGTGTTTGATAGGAGCAAATGCACTCATTACCGAAGGAATGGAAGTTCCTGACGGCTCTTTAGTCTTAGGATCACCCGGAAAAATTAAGGGTGAATTGAATGATGATCAAAAACAAGGTTTGCTACTCTCAGCACAACATTATGTACAAAACGGCAAAAGGTTCCAGAAAGAACTAGAGTTAATAGGATAATAGATATGAAAACAGAAGAAATAAAATATCAAGTTGAAGGACAGGAATATGCAGCATTCGTAGCATATCCCAAAAAAGAGACTGCTCCTTTAATTCTGATTGCTCATACATGGGCGGGTAGGGATGAGTTCGTTGAAAATAAAGCTATTGAATTGGCTGAAGAAGGTTTCGTTACGATGGCAGTAGATATGTATGGAGGAGCAAGAGTAGGTTCTTCAACTGAAGAAAATCAATCCATGATGGCTCCTCTCATAGAGGACAGAAATAAACTTAAATCCGTTATTAATTCTGCATTGGAAACTGGAAAAAAACTTGAAGGTGTGGATTCTAGTAAGCTAGCAGCTATAGGATACTGCTTCGGAGGATTAGTCGTATTAGATCTGGCAAGATCAGGAACTGAAATTAATGGTGTAGTTAGCTTTCACGGTTTATTAATGGGTTCTGAAATATCCGACAAAGGAATACAGGCTAAAGTTCTTGTTTTGCATGGAGAAAGAGATCCAATGGTCCCTTCAACCATGATAGATGAATTTCAAAAAGAGATGACTGAAGCAAAAGCAGATTGGCAATTACATAGCTATGGTAATGCCTATCATGCATTTACGAATCCTGATGCTAATGATCCTGATTTTGGTACGCAATATAATAAGAATGCTGATCAAAGGTCTTGGCAGTCAATGATGAACTTTTTTTCTGAAATATTTTAGCCGTGACCCCAATACTTTCCACCGACGAAATAAGAAAAATCTATTTGGATTTTTTTCAGGAAAAAGGGCACACCTTGGTGGAGAGTGCTCCTCTAGTACCCTTAAATGATCCTACTTTACTATTCATAAATGCCGGTATGGCTCCTTTTAAAGATTTATTGTTGGGGGTGGAGAAAAGAAGTTATAACAAAGCAGTTAGTTCACAAAGATGCATGCGTGCCGGAGGAAAACATAATGATTTAGATAATGTGGGGTACACAGCTAGACACCATACTTTTTTTGAAATGCTTGGAAACTTTAGCTTTGGTGACTATTTCAAAGAAGAAGCTATTTGTTTTGCCTGGGAACTATTAACTGAAAGATACAAAATTTCTCCTGATAAATTATGGATTACTGTTCATGAAAGCGACGATGAGTCTGAAGCAATATGGATTGAGAAAATAGGTATTGATCCTAAAAGAGTCTCTAGACTTGGTGATGAAGATAACTTTTGGACAATGGGAGACACAGGACCTTGTGGACCTTGCAGTGAGATATTTTATGATCATGGTGATCATTTGGAAGGTGATCCTCCAAAATTAGGTAACGAACCTGGAGATAGGTACGTTGAGATTTGGAACCTTGTATTTACTCAATTCGATAGAAGCAAAGATGGCTCTTTAAAGCCACTTCCTAATCCTTGTGTTGATACAGGAATGGGATTAGAAAGAGTTGCCGCAGTTCTCCAGAATGAACCAAATAATTATGATACAGACATTCTCAAGGCTATAGTTTCGGAAGCCGGCAAGTTAACAGGGCAAGAAGATCTATCTAATCCCTCCCTTAGAGTTATAGCAGATCATTTAAGAGCTGCTTCATTTTTAATAGCTGACGGTGTTATTCCTTCCAATGAAGGCAGGGGCTATGTTTTAAGAAGAATTATTAGACGTGCACTTAGACATGCTCACAAGTTAGGAATGAATGAGCCAATTCTTTCCAGTCTTGTTCCTGTTCTAGAGAAGCGTATGAGTGAAGCTCATCCAGTATTGACTAAGAATTTGGAAATAATACAAGCAAACCTATCAAAAGAAGAAGAACAATTTTCTTCAACCCTTGAACAGGGCATGCAATTACTCGAATCAGAAGTAAAGAAACTAGAAGGTCATAAAATATCTGGAGAGGTAGCCTTTAAATTATATGATACCTATGGGTTTCCAGTTGATATGACTGCTGATTTTGCCAGAGAAAGAAACCTGATCGTTGATATGGAAATGTACGATTCATTGATGCTTGAGCAAAAAGAAAGAGCAAGATCTTCAGGTAATTTTAGCTCGATAATTCCTGAGTCTCTGAATATTGAAGGAGCAACTAATTTCCTGGGTTATGAATCTCATGTATCTGATTCCAACATTGTTGAAATATTTTCCAAAACAAACACTAAAGAAGAGGTTAATGAGGGAGAAGAAGCTTTATTATTGTTAAATCAAACTCCATTTTACGCAGAATCTGGTGGCCAAATAGGAGATAAAGGTTATATAGAATCTGCTGATTCTATTTTTGAAGTATATGATACTCAAAAGAAAGGAGATCACTTTCTCCATATAGGGCATGTAAAGTCTGGATCCTTTAAAAAAAGCGATAATGTAAAAGCTGAAATAAACACTGAGCAAAGGAATAGGATTAAAAGTAATCACAGCGCAACTCATCTATTGCATGCAGCTCTTAGACAAGTCCTCGGTGAACATGTTGAACAGAAAGGTTCATTAGTTGAGGAGTCAAGATTGAGATTTGATTTTGCTCACAACGACTCGATTGAATCTGGAGACATAGAAGCTATTGAAGATTTAATCAATTCTGAAATTACAAAAGATACTAAATCTATAACTGAAATCCTTCCAATAAGTGAGGCTATTGAAAAAGGTGCAGTCGCATTTTTTGGAGATAAGTATGGCGATGAGGTAAGAGTTTTAAATATTGGCAATGGCTTTTCTATCGAGCTATGTGGTGGGACTCACGTCGAGCGAACTGGTGAAATAGGAGTTATGAAGATAACTTCAGAGTCAGGTATCTCTGCAGGTGTTAGACGGATAGAAGCTGTAACTGGTGCCGGTGCTACCTTTTTGTTAGATGAATTGGAACAAAATTACTCTGAAATTTGTAATGAACTCTTAGTAGAAGATATTGAATCTAGAGAAGGTGTTGAAGTTTTAACCTACATACGATTTTTAGAAGAGGAAATATCTTCTTATGCTAAAGCTTTAAATACATCCAATGATCAAGTACTAAAAAAAATTACTCAATTAAAAGAAGAAAATCTAGAATTATCTCAACAGTTAAATAAACAAAGCGAGTTAGAGCTTTTTGATGATTCTCTGCAGGCAATTGACAACTTAGTTAATCTTAATAAATTATTAAAAAAGGCTTCAAAAGATCTACAGTCTGAAGATTTAGGCTCTTCAGTAAAAGATTTAATGGAAAGCTCTCAGGAAATTGAGGGCTATAAATTAATAACTAGCTCTTTTAGAGATCTCGAATCTAAAGAACTAAGAGAATTAGCTGATCGGTTAAGAAATCAAAGTCCAAATAGTATTATTACGTTAATCTCAATATCAAATGATAAAGCTCCTGCTATTGTTGCCTGCTCTAAGGATGTAAATGTAGATGCTAGAGAAATTATGAAACATTTAATTAATCAGTTGGGTGGAAGTGGGGGCGGAAGGCCTGATTTCGCTCAAGGCGGAGTTGAAAATACTGATGATCTAGACATAGCTTTGGCTTCGGTAGCTGACTTAATTGTTTCTTTAACTAATCAATAATATAGAATACCCGCCTTTTTTATGGGCAAATTAATAGTTAAAAAATTTGGAGGCACTTCAGTGGCTGATGCAGAGCGTATAGAAGCGGTCGCCGATAATGTTGAAGCTGAAATCCAAAAAGGGAATAGAGTGACTGTAGTGTTATCAGCTATGGGTAAGAGTACTGATGACCTTATTGATTTGGCTAAACAAATTAATCCAGATCCTGATCTAAGAGAATATGATGCTTTAGTATCTACTGGTGAACAAATTTCTGTAGCTTTGTTAGCTATGGCTCTCCTTAAAAGAGGAATCAAAGGTAAATCTTATACTGCTTATCAGTTAGGTATAAAAACTAACTCGAGCCACAGCAGAGCAAGAATACTGGATGTGGAAGTAAGTAAAATTACTTCAGAATTAAATAATGGAGTGGTTCCTGTAATAACTGGTTTTCAAGGAATGAATGATTCAGGTGATATCACCACCCTTGGAAGAGGAGGTTCAGATACTACAGGAGTGGCTCTTGCGGTCGCTTTGAAAGCAGATGAATGTCAAATTTATACTGATGTGGATGGCGTTTTTACAACTGATCCAAGGGTATGTGATAAAGCAAGACTTTTAAAGGAAGTGAGCTTTGAAGAAATGTTAGAATTATCTAGCTCAGGAGCAAAAGTTCTTCAGTTGAGAGCTGTTGAATATGCCAGTAAATTTAATTTACCACTTCGTGTTTTGTCCAGTTTTAAGGAAGGAGAAGGAACACTAGTTCAAGAGGAGAAAAATATTATGGA
>MDTB01091636.1_pt1 | contig 14962 bp, 6 predicted proteins | sample 811161 | NCBI WGS metagenome assembly MDTB01 (sample SAMN05326650, study PRJNA326480) | marine metagenome | isolation source: seawater | place: Mediterranean Sea | collected 2009
GTGAGGGAACATGCTCAAGACGATCATAATGTGCACCAGAAAGATCAAAAATAAGTGGCTCATCATCAAAAGAAATTTCAACAACACTATGACCATAAACATGAGCGCCAGTACCGACTAGCCCTGCTAGAACACTCATTTGAAGGGGCTCCTTTGAGTCAACAAAACTATGTTGAACAGCCGCATAAAACAAATGCGAAAACTCCTCACAATCCCCTGTCTTGGTCGTTAAAAATTGAGCAATGGATTGCCAATCGTCGCTAATTTCAGCCTGATAAGTAAAATTATCCTGCATAATATGCGTATAAATTGCAAATACGATATCCTCTTTACTCATACCATCTGTCCCGTTAGGAAACACCTTCGCAAGCCAAGCGTCTAAATGAGCATAATCATTGGCAGACAATTGCAAGGCATCATGAGCTTTTTCATAATTAACAGACGTACCGGCATCTGGTGTCACCCACTGATGCTGAAATAAAAGCCCAAATGAATGGTGCAATGTCTTATCGTATTGAATAGGAAAATGATCATGGTACCCAAGCGTAATGGTCTCAGATCCCAACCGAACCTCACAATAAATTGCATATTGATCAAACGCATTAAGTGCATCAAATACCATGACATGTTCAATGGGTGATGCGGGTAATGATGTTGCCCAAGCATGTAAAACATACCCTTCCAATAAGGTCAAAGCGTCACTAAACTGACTGGATGGCAAGGAAACAAACCATTGATGAAAATCAATCATTGAAGATACATCAATATCATCAACACCAGGTAGAATACCTTGCGCGATTAATAACGTCGTAAATTGTTGTAATAACGGGTGGTTTTTAGATAACTGGCCGGCAGAAAGAAGATCATTCAGCTGAATCCAAATATCTTTTATGCCTGCAGAGTCACTGGTGGCAAGTGTAACCGAAGGATCAGTGGTAGCGGTGGGCTGATCAAGCAAATGAAAGTCATATGTAGCATCAATAACCGGTTGCTGATTGACATAAATTGCATCTTCAAGAGCAGGTTGCCGCTCATTTATTACCGCCATACTTATTATATCGTAGCGAATTCATTAAAACTTGCAATGAAAACACAGATTATTTTTATAGATTTTAATTTTAATATTCACTAAAAGGAAAATCAAAAACCAATATCAAATAACAGATGAAAAAACCATCATGATTCTTTTGTAACCTTTAAATTAAACACTGCAGCCTGTTGTATGACGGTTATTTTGTGCTAATTATTTGGGGAGGGGGGATGATATTTGAAATCGTCTTTGCAATCTAGAGGGCGCAGAGGAAGACTCGCGCCGATTAGTCGATTTGGTTGAAGAAACAGGTCGTCCTCTAGATTCTTTTGTCGCCATATTGATAGCTGAAAAATCGATACGATTATTTTCACTTTTTTTATGAGCTGGCTTATTGCTTGTATCGGTTACCCGTGCTGTGTCATTTCGAACAGAGCTTCTCCGATCTAAAACTGAAAAATCGATAAATGGTTTATTTTCCGAAGCTTGTTGATTGCTTTTATCGGTTGGCCGTGAGGCACCTTGTTGACCCATTTCAATATCAGTATCAGCAGCACTATCCCTTTCGCTACCACCATCTTGACTGTTCTCATCGGAATTGGTGGAACCAGTTGGTGAACCTAGATCAATAGAATTAGCTGAAGAATCGGACGATGACTCAGAAAATAACGAAGAATAAAATTCAAATACTTTCAATGGGATTGATTTCGGTTTAAGGGAGTGACCGCCAAATTGTGCTGATCGACGAATGACACCTGAAATAAACATCATCCACCAAAGGTTTGATTGACTCGCTGAGTCAGAAATCAACATGATGATCGGGTAAATAGCTATATAACTCACCATTTGAGCCAATTGGTTAAAAGCATCGCGACAAGGTGCCGACTGTAAAATAGTATCTGCCAATTGTTCGTCTTGTAATTTTTTAACCCAATCAGTGTCAGCTGTCCATTTTTCAGATTGATCTTTAATTTCTAAAAGTTTAGCGTTTAGATCATGCTTAAATTGATGCTTTAAAGGGCTTTCATGGTTATTGTTGTAGCCTTGGTAAAACGAAGTAAACCTCTGAAAAAAAGCCATTTTATTTTTGTCGGATCTAAAACACATAGGAATGAAAAATAACACTGAAAATAGTAACTCAGCCACCAACATGTTTTGATACGTTAATTCAGAAACATCAATTACAGATTTTGATTTTGAAGAAACGCCAACAAGTGCAGCATTCAAAATAATTTCAGTCAGTAACGGAACAAGAAGAGGTTCTTCTTGTTCAACAATTTGTTGAAAGTTGGAAATAATTGGCCCAAAATTCTTTTGTCTATTTGTTGTATCATTTACATTTATGCAATTTGCGGTTAGTCTTTTGATCTCTTTGATAAATTCATCAAAATTTGTAGTTTGACTCCTTTTCAAACCATAATCGATCCCTTGCCGAACAACCAACGACGCAACTAAAAGAGTAAAATAAATAAGCGCTTCAGATGAAGGATACGTATTTCGTTGAGATTTTTCAGAAACGTCGGGATCCTTTTCAATGACAGTACCATCATTTTTAAAGCCACATTGCCCACTGAAATAAGTCATCCAACTGGCACATCGTATGGAGTTGGGCGAGCCATATTCCATCATCTGTACTGACAAGTCAGTAATGGTACGATTAGCCACAGCAGGATCTGAACTTCCGGTTGAATTGCCAAAATAATAACAATCGGATAACGATTTATCCGGTGGCCCAAATACATTTGAAATGTTCTGAGAAAGAGTGTTATAACACAAAGCAGCACCAATTTGCTTGGCAACAGATGTATCTGAGGAATCGGAAAAAACATGTTGATACGTCAGGTCGTCGTCACAGGGATTTACACTACACATTAAATCGTCAGAAGGCCTTGTTTGCGAGTGAATGAAGGGAAGCGACAATAACGCAATAGCAGCAGATTTAAAAAGACGATTGAAACTTAACCCACTGCGATAAACTGGGGTACTCGTAGGCGTTTTAACTGTCAGTGGTCTAACGGATGGAACAAAACTAACCGACGACGTGCTAAAACGTGCCACAATTGGAGCTACGGATTGAGATTGATGTGATGGCGCAATTCGATTCGATGTGAGTGGTTTTTGGCGTTGCGTTTGGGCGAAAGTATCTGTCGATTTCTGGGAAACATGGGGCAATCTATCAAACATTTAATAACTCCTAAAGTGGTTTGATCAAACGATCATTTACTTAAATATCGGATGCCGCTGAATGTTTCTTGCATCGACAGACAAAAAATGATTACGTAAAATAGAACCATGAATCAAAATGACATTAAAAAACAATTAATTCAAGCCTTTAACCCCATTCACATCGATGTCATCGATGAGTCAGAGCAACATCGAAGTCATCGAGGTACTCACCATACTGAAAACACCCACTTCCATGTCATTATAGTGTCAGACATATTTAATGACACGTCATTAATTGACCGTCATCGCCTCATTAATAATGAGCTTAAAAAAGGATTTGAAAACCAATTACATGCATTAAAAATAACGGCCAAAACACCGAGTGAATGGGGATAATGTGGCAACGCATCTATATATCCTTAAAGGTAACAAATTAGACTCCCATAAATTACAACAACATTGCCTAGCACATTACTTAAACGTCCCAATATCAACCATTAAGATAAATCGTGATCAAAAACCAACCTGTACATCGCATGCTGTTGAATTTTCGGTATCTCACACAAAGAATATCTTCACAATTATTATTGGCACAAAACCAATGGGCATCGATATCGAAGTGTTGAACCGTAAAATACCATTGAAAGTCTTAAACCGAAACCGACAACTGCCCATTAATCGATACAACAAAAACCATTGGGAAGAAAAACATATTACAGAAGATCAAGCTCGGGTGATTATTTGGACATGCTTTGAGGCCACTGTAAAACTTACAGGTCGCGGCCTTCATTTTCCAATTCCCGAGCAATTCGCTGAGACTCTTTTATCTTTTGTCTGGCAAGATCTGTGTTGCTCGGTGGCATGTCAGGAGCCGATTTCAAATCTGTCAATTCAGCAATTAAACTTGGACCAAAATACCTTGAAATGGCCTCATAATATGCTGAAATCGTCAGTGCATAACGACGTGAAATGGCTACCTCATTAACCAACGTCAATGTTATTTTACGACGCTTAAGCCAATGAACAGCATCCAACTGAGCCACCGGATCACAACGCCAAATATGAATCGGCATCTGATGTTTAATGGCCATTATTACAGCATAAGGTAACGAATTTAAATCACGATATTCAAAAAAAACAGGCTGCCAAACACTAAATCCTTGATCCAAGTATACATCCAATCGAGAATCAAATGATTTAAAGTTCGTTGGAGTCATACCATACTCCTGTGGCATAAAACCAAATATAAATAGCGTGGCTCGAAACCAATCATTGGAAAAAAATGCATCAGTAGGAACAATCAAGTGATCATAGGGTAAAAATGCAAATAAAAGCCAATAGCTCATATGGAAATCATTGCAAACATGAATCCCTGGTAAATCATAAACCGACGGTTGATCTGACGGCTGAATGGAAAAATGGATGCCTCGAAAAAAGAACCCGATTCGAAAAGTCCATTTTAACATGAGTAGAAAGATTCGATGACGACCAAATAAAGCGTATGACAATCGGGTACATAAAATTAAACTGGCACCTAAAATTAATATGGGAACTCGTTGGAGTAACATTAATTGAGCAAGGCAAGCGCGAACAAGTTGAAGAAGTTTAGCCATAACGTCATAAATAATTAGTTGGATAACCATAAATAAATCAATCCTATCCAACACATAATACTGGGAATTGCGCGAATAACTAAAACAACTGTTGCATCAAATTCCAACCGTAAAAACCGTTTCGCAAGTGACACACGGTCCGTATCAAAGGTCATGGTCAATGCCTCCTGAGGATGAATCATTATCGATGTAATCCCAAATTCGTTCTTTACGTTCTTTGTCCGTTAATGGCACGTTAGCAGCATTGGATGCTGGGCGTTTGGATGATGACGATGGGGGTTTCTTAGTTGTTTTTTTAGCACGCAAAATATCACGAGATTGCTTCTTTTTAATGTAAAGTGACTGATCCTCTAAAGAATCACTTAACGATACCCCATCTTGTGTCGGATCATCTGAAAGGGGCAATTCGTCCTTAATCACATGTCCAGCAGGAATAGAGTCGTCAGGTTGATCCAATATTTTCTCAACGTTAGGGCCAGCGTTTACCGCCTGATCAATTGTTAAATCAACTTGTTTTTCTTTATCGTACTCAGCCATATTTCTCATTAAATCGGCTAACTTTTGATCCTGATCTAACGCTTTAGCTGTTGCTGGTTTTGAGGAAGAGGCCTTAGCATCGGTAGGCATTGGTGACTCAGAAATCAGTCGCGGTTGTTTTAAAGGAAACAAATGTGTGACAGTAACTGTTTTTTTGGGGGTCCGGAATCGGCGATACAACTCATTTTTAATACCAATATATTGCTGACGTTGAAAATGATGTAAACGACGCTGTATAGCAGACTGAATATTATACGCTTGTTGAATTGAGGCATCAATTCGATAAGAAAACGCTTTAATTTTATCAATTTCATCTCGCTCAATATAACCCAGTAACTCATTATATAACATTCGAAACTGTCGATAATGGCGTGGTGAAATCTGGTCTAAAAGGTCATCATAATCCTCAAGCATCGCTATCTGAATCCGATGGCTGATTTGAATCAGATGGGTCTGTTGAATCAGACGGTGAGACCGGACCATGATCCGATTTCTTAAGATCATCCATACGTTTGGATAAATACTCCGCATGATCTTTTTGCTGCAAACTCATTGACTTCATGAGTCTTGAATATTCTTGATTAATCATTTGCATCGAATCCTGCAAGTCCCGAGATCGATCTTTAATATCTTGTTCCAGTTCCTTTAATTTTGATTCAATAAGTGCTTCATAATCACGACGTTCCCGGTCAAGGCGTCGATATATGATCAATTTAAAAATATTATAAAATAAGTAACCTACAACAAGAACCGGCAGTACATATGTTAACAAGTTATCCATGATTATAGTTTACCCCAAGCTGATTGCGTCGAACAATCTTTCGTATTGTGCCATATTTAAATTCAGGTAAAGTATCATTAAGATGATCCAACATTGGTGCTTCATTATTCGCAATGTAGCGATCCAAAATCTGTCGAATAATGGCATATGGCAACCCATTAATAAAAGCGGCTGTTTTTTCAATAGAATAATCATCGAAATAGTGGTCCATGACTTGATAAACACCTGACAAATATTGTTTTTTTTCTGGTATAAATTCCAACAATCCACAAAGAAGACTGAAAGGCAATTCCTCACTTGCTCGTGAAATTTTAGATAATGCACCGTAATCATTCATTAATCGGCGGACTTGCGCCAATGCATCGGCATCAGTTGGAGTTAATACACCTAAAATAATTCGGTATTGTTTAAATGAAATGCGCTTGGTTAAAGCATAATCCATAAGCTTCACCAAAGAATCAAAGTATTGAGGCAATTCGTTCACTAAAACACCTTTAACCATGTGGGCATGGTAACGCGAACGAAACACAATATCATCCAAACGAACCACTTGTTGCTCATTCGCAATTTGTTTAAAAAATTCAACACCACCATAACTTAACCCCCGAAGCCAAGCGGCTAGATCATAATCGGAAAAACCATACAACAAGTGAAGCTCTAACATAACCTCTTCTGTTAACACATCCTGCTCCGTTAAATCACACCACTGGTCTGGAACAAGTAAATTTAAAAATGATTGCACCAATTCCGGGGAATCTTTTGATAAAAACAAAAATTGATACACCACTTGATAATCATTCAATAACGACAATGAAATGGCTTGACGGTTTACAACACACTCAATTAAATCCAGTAATTTCAAGCGTTTTTCTTCTGATAAAGTTAACATATGTCAATCATATCAAAATTTAATTGACATTGAATCAGAATGAACGGGGCTACTCCCCCAACGATCCAACAGTAATTACGATGGTCGAACACTTTTTGCTGCATTATCGATAATCTTTTCCATAGTATAATTCACCGTTTCTGGTCGTGAAATAGAATCACGAAATGCTTGAATTTGATTTCTTAAAGTTGATTTAATGGGAGTATCCATCTCAACCATATCAGACACTCGAGTATTCAATGTTTGATTAAATACAGCTTCAAACGTCATTTCTTTTGATGGATCAACAAATAAGTGACGAACATCTTGCGGATTAATATTATGTTTTTCAAACAAATGACGTAATGTTAAAGACTCAGGCAAGGTAAATAGAGACAAATCCAGAGTAGCTGTATCAGCGCCCTCTTCCTTGATTTGAGCACGAACAAGATCATCCATAACTCCCTGAAGTTGATCTTTAACTAATCCATTAGGAATAGTCGCAATGGTTTGAGATAACTGTTGTGCAAAAACATGATTAAATTTTAAATCATCTTTGTTTTCCGCTAAGGTGTAAGCGCTATATTTTTGATCATCAATAATCATATGCTGTTGCATATCTTGAACAATTCGATTTTTAAGCTGTTTAATCTCAGGGCCATCATCAATGGTCTGACTCAACCCATCGGAAGGGTCAGCCACCGTTGATTGAAACTCACTAGAAGTATTCTCTTTTATCGCATCAATGGCCCTAAATGTATGATCTAATATATTATCACGGTTCTCTACATCCTTTTCAGCTGTAGCCTTCATCATCAATGGAAAAACCTGAGCAAAATCATCATCAACTGTAAACTCACTACCTAAGGAAAGTTGATTTAATCCATCTTCAATCCGAGTTTCTGACGGTTCCGGCTCTTTCGCTTGAATCGAACAAATCAATAAATTTTCAATCCCAACTTCCCCCAAGTGACCAACCAATTCACTTAATTCACTAGCGGAGACGACCCCCTGTTTAATTGCACTATTGAGTCCTTTTAAGTAAGCTTTTGACTCCGTGCTTAGCGGTGGGGCGACAGGCTGCTTCGGATCATTGGGAATTAAACTATCCTTTAACATTGTTGAAACATCGGATGCATTAAATTTAAAGCCGCTGCCAGAGGCAATTAAATTTGCGATACGACTACCAAATAAACCTCCAACATTGGTTAAATTAAATCTCCCAAACATAATATTTGATGGCGTAAATTCATCAAGCACTTGTAGATTACCAGGATCAGTTCGGTTGATCATCGCCATGGCCATTAATTCAGCTGAATTTGGGCGTGAATTAGAACTTAATTCACGCATCAAACTTTGACGAAGTTCAGAATCGTTCCCCCCAGAACTATATGATTTTGGTAACTCACTTAAAATAATTGGTGACATGGTTTGTGACATGATTGGATCAGCCATGGTTTCACTTAAATACATGGCCATGGTTTGTGGGTCAGATTGCATGGTTTTAAATGTGCTTGTAATCAATGTTTCTAATACACTATTACCAGTACCAGAGGGCATCATGGTCCCCAACGTATCATGCGGCTTAATTGTTAAGGCTGCATTTAATAATTTGGTTTGATCTGAAACTTGGCGTTGGATATGGGACGTCGGTTCAGAAGGATCATCTGGCGTTTGAATGGTATCAGACGTAGGAAATGTGGCCAACGTTGTTATTAAAGTATTAAACTTTTGTTGAGCATCACCAACATTAGTCGCCGAAAAAAATGTCGGCAACTGATATTCACGCATTTGAGTCGTCGCTAGCGCCATTTTTTGCATCATAGCTTCGCCTCCATAGTTTGTTGCAAACTCATTTAAGTCAGCTTGGTCCAAGGAACTCATAATGTCACAAACATCCAAATCATGTGTTGAACCCACAATCATATTTGGTATGATATCAGAATTAAGAATGGACGCATTTTTTATTGCCTCTAGCATAACCTGTTTCCGACTACCTATAGTGCCATAATTGCCTTTCCATTCACCCCCAAGGGCTCGAAAAGCTTTTTGAACGCATTTACCAAGGGTTACAGGGGCAGAGAGGGCAATAACACCCAAACCAACAGCTGCTGTTTTAGCATAAGCGCCAACATCAACACCAAACACTCGAAATGACAATGATGGATTTTCGATTAACCCTCCAACAGTGGTTAAATTAACTTTCCCATGATAAATATCATCAAACAGTTGTCGATTGCCAGGATCAGTCGCAATTAAATCCATGGTACTTGATAACAATTCTAACGAATGGTTAGTATCACCGACTACATCATTACTCTGTGATGATAAATGAGCCAATCCATCCACAAATTGTTTAGGATTTCGAATCATTAAATTCATCATAATCTGCCCTTTAGCATCACTCGGAATAGAGTCATTGTTGGCCAATTCAGACAATTTGTCTGGCAATTGAGCGGCAGGCGTTTGATCTAATGACACCGCTTCTCTAGTAACAACAAAGTTGCTGGCTGTATTTGATGCTTCAAAGTAAGCAGATCGACGAATATCTGACATGGCTTGAGGGATGGCTCGATTGATGGACTTGTTCATCGCCGCTCTAGCATGCATTTTCTCAAAATCTGCTGATGGCATTTTCTGATGAAGCGCACTCATAACATCGCTAGGGTTATAATCAGAATCGTTCACAAAATTGAGCATATGATCCAATGATCGATCGGAAGCAGGGACATACCCTTTAGCACCAACCATTGTGTTAACAATTTTATTTGACAATTCGTTACTAAACGCTTTTGATTCGGATGTTCCTGAAGCGTTTTTAATATTTTCGTCAACAGACGCATTAATCGCTTGCATAATCCCCCGTGCTTGAGCCATCTTCATTGACAATTGAGATTCTGTATTTTTTGTAGGTTCAAAATTAAAATTCGCTTTAACCTGATCCATATAGGCCACTTTCATATTATCATCCATAAGCGCTAAGTCTTGGGTAATCTGAATACGAGCGTCGTTCTGAAGCGTATCCACTTGCTCAGATTGAAGCGTTGTAAACATCTGTCCATTGGTACTGACTGCACCCGCCAACTTACCCAAAGAACGCTGCGCAACATGAACAGCCCCATACTTTGTAAGCGCACTACTTTTATTGACATGAGAAGGCGGGTTCTGACTAATTTGATTTAACATCTGTTGCTGAGCTGAAGAAGATGCGGTATTAAAAATGGTTATAAATGAATCCTGAACATCATCGTCATTGGGGCGATCAGGTATGGACTGAATCGCATCTTTAGCACAGTTTTCAATCAAGGCTTTCGTCTTCGGTGTCATTAAGCGGGGATATTTAGTTTCAATTGTCTTAAGCGTATTAAATACAGCTGGCAGATTATTTGTAAGATTATTTTGATAAAATAATGAGGATTCATTATCCTTATTATTTTGATAATCATGACCCAATCGATCAAGCAGTTCTTGCGCTTGATCTTGGGTCGATATTGACTGAGTCAAATCGTCTTTAGTTAATGGCGATTTAATGCCATCCGCTATATTTTTGGGGGTTGAGAAATCAACTTGATCCATAAGTATACCCGATGCATTGGATGCAATTTGTCGCATGGGTTTAGCATCTGATGATATAGTCCCAGTCAACATATTTGTAAGACCAGCAACAGCTCCAGCACCAACAATAGCGGCCATTGCAATTCCAAATGGAGGAAAGAGTACACCCAATGTGGTCAAAAGAGCACCCGAACCCCAACCTGCAGCACTTGATGTAACACCAATTGAACTGCCAGTAGCTGTCATTTCAGCAACGGTACCGGTTGAGTAGTTTGCAGCAGACAGCAATGTATTTGCAGTTTTCCGAGTTTCTTGAAGTTTATCTTTAATGTCTGATTTCTGATCATCATAACTGGTGGATTGAACTCCCATGTTCTGCGCAAACTGAGTTGACATATTGGTTACCTCTGAGGCTGGGGCTCTAACTTCTGAGGAATCAAGAGACGCTTGTGTATCGAGCAACTGATTAGCAATCACAAACCCACGAGCACAAACATAAGTATTCAATACGTTAAGAGATTTCTCAGAATTAGTATTTGACTTGCTAATGTTAGTTGAGAGTGCCATTAATTTATCCATGCCATCTTGAGTAACTGAAACTGAATTGGGATCAAACGCCGCAATGGCGCCTAGAACAGCATTCTTATCGGTTAAATCTCCCTCCCCATTTAAATAATTGGCCAAATGAATTCGATTTGATACAGCCGTTGTAAAAACCTCACTTAATACCTGAATTGCCTCAGAATCTGAACTTGGAGCTTCAACACCCATTCCAAGTAATTGTTCAATTTCATTCGCCTCATTTTTATTTTCAAGCAAATATGGCGTAATGGCATCCAATACGCTTGAATTTGCTGAAGAAGACAATAGCGTTGTGGATGATAATCCCAACCGAATACCAATAAACTGTGTAAATTGAGATTGATTTAAATCTTTTACAAAAGAGGCATTAAGTTCTTGATTTTTCGTTAAATGTTGAAAGGATTGTTGAAGTGTTGGTGACATGGTATCAAAACCAACCATAAATTCTGTTGAATTTGTTTTAAACATACAAGCAACAAGGGCATCTTTTAGTAGTCCAGCTTGATCACCTGAAATTGCATCAAGTGAATCCGCTAATCGTGAACCCGGTGCACTAACGTTTTGATTAGATAGTTCAGCCATTAACAAACTCATCGTATCAGGATTACGTAACCCAGCTTGTCCAAGTGAACGTGAATTGACTATGGACTGATACAAATCGGTTGGATTATCAGTTTTTAAATCATATGCATCTGCTAAAATGGTATTGCAATCTTGTGGGGCAACTTTCACTTGATCAAGAACAGTTTCCAAATAAGCGCCGGGATTATTATCACGAAGCATTTTTTTAATATTATCCTTTGCATCGCCTGGCTCTAACCGATTCAGCATGGCCATCATATTTTTAGATGACAGTTTTTGAATCACTCGAGACAAATCTGTACGAACATTCATGGAAGGTGACTTGGATGTTTCAATTAAACTGGTTAACACTTGAGCATCTTCAATCAAATCATTGATCACATCAGACCCCTTCGACATTGCAACAGCACTTAATAATTGCAAATTAGGCAAGTTATCTTCATTACGAGAAACATTCACTAAATTCACACATTGATCATCAGATAATTGGGAAACAATGGAATATTTTACCCCTGCCGAACATGCTTGAATTAAATCAGAAAAACCATTTGATGACGTTGAGCTTGGATCTCGCACGTCTGCTGTCCAGGTAGCATTAGCATCTGTCATTATAATTGCACCTAATGTGGGATTATTTTGAAGCTTTGTTAAAAGAACTGTTTTTAACGAACTGGACTCCGAAATTAAACCATTAAGGGTCGATTTAACATTTGGACGGGTAAAGAATTGTTCAAGACTTTTATCAGACGCTTGATTAATAACGTTCGCTAACCCTTGAGCATCCAATGCATTAACAATCCCTTCAGCATTCTCTGGATTTCCAACAATCGTTGATAAAGCAAATGCCTGGCCAAGTTGTGATTTTTGAGTATCACTCAAATTTTTGGATGAATTAATATTTACCATTGTGGCTTGAGGATCATTCGTATTCCCGTTAAACATCAACGACATTTGAGAATGACTAATATGACCATTGGCTACCAACGATAACATACTCCCACTTGCCGCATTAAGACACTTCTGAGCCAAATTTGAAATGAGTTGGTTTTGATCATCGGGGGCAGACACATCCGATGATGGAAGCCCCAATGGAAGCCCTAATTGAGTAATTAACTGCCCACCTAATGAGGCTTGATCTTTGGGGGTCAGTTGATTCCAATTTGAATCTAATAAACCATAAAAGGAATTCATAAGAAGATTGTCTTGAGAAACAACTTGTTGAAACATTTCAGGAGACAGGCCAGATAACTCAGTTGAAATTTTCATAACGTCTTTAGTTTCTGCTTTAGTCAAATTGCTTTTCTTAACATGCGAATTAATGTCCACACCTATTGATTGTGCTAAATTTTTCATCGAATCTGTCAAAGTGTCACCGTCAAAGCCCAATTGTCCAAACGAACTATCAAACCCCTCAGTACTTTTCAAATCGGGATTACTTAAAACAGACGCAATTGTAATTTTCATATCCAATTGCGTTGGATCTTTCAACGCTTGAAATGATTCTATAGATTCCAATGATTCTTCAAGGGCACGTGTCCGAATCTGAATCGTAGCATCTTGAACAGAATCACCCGTGCGAGAGCGCGCTTGAAGTTCATTTAATTCAGAACGACATAAAGTTTTCAAGTTTTGAATACTACCGGAGTCAGGCGTCATCATACTCTGCGCAAGGTTAACACGGGCATCCGCCAATTCAATTCGATCAGATAATCCATACAATTGATTTCCAGCCGTCATTTTAAGCCCCTCCATGGGCAACTTAACACCTGCATCTGATAATAATTTAACATCATTAACAAATGACGGATTTTCAGAAATATATTGCCCAAAATCTTGACCATGGGATGTATCACGAACTTGACCATCTGGTGATTGAATATCTGAAGCAGTGCCTTCCCGAGTACCGGCCGTTGATAATAGATCTTTAAATAAGTTATGACTAATTGGCCGCTCCATTAAGTTAGCACGAGTAGACAATTGGACGGGTCCTTCATCAACTCGATCTAGAACACCAAATACAGCCTCTTTAGGAATATCAGACGCGTCGAGTAAATTAAACATTGCCTGATTAAAATCAGCCATACGTTCAGAATTCATACCATCTGGATTATCTCCACCACTGGTATGAAAGTTAATTTTTCCAGCCATCGATTCAACGCCTGATCGTAAAGCCTCTCGTCTATCATCACCGGTTAAACCATCAACATTCTTCATTAAATCATTTGCCAGTTCAACAAATGTAACCGAATCAAATCGCTCTTGAATGGCATCATTTATATCATTGGAACTTAAACTTGTAATGTCTGAAATATCATCTGAGATACTATCTGGCAATTGAGGAAGACTCAGGCCAGAAGAGTCAGGAAGTTGAGGAATATCCAGATCAGATGACGGACGTTCTTGAGATGCTTTCTTACTCATTAACTCTTTTAATTCATCCATGACATTTTTTGAATTGAGTTGATACATTTCATTTGTTAACGAGTCTCGCTCCGCTTTAAGTTGATCTAATTCATTTTTTGCATCACTAACAACCGTTTGTTGGGCATTAACAACATCTTGTTGTTGCTGAACATTGTCAGTATCAATCTCAAGCTGTGTTTGAGCATTAAACACAGCGGTAAGTGCCTCTTCCCTTTCGATCCTTAGTGTCTCAAGTTTTGTCTCTTCTTTTAATAACTCAGACTCAAGTTGATCAATATCATCATTTAAGGCCGATGTACCCTCAAGTGTTGGCGGCTCTAGAGCATCCAATTGAGACTGTAAGTCGGTCTTCTGTTGATCAAGTTCTGTTAATTTTGTTTGATAGTTATCACGTTTTGATTCAGCTAATTTTGACGCCGATGTTTTTTCTTCTAATTCTTTTTTTGCTGACGCCATGGTCGACTCAGCCGCTTCTTTTTCCTGTGTCGCTTGACCGATATCCTGAGCCAATGAATCTTGTTGGGCATTTAATTCATTTAATTCACCCTGAAGATCAAGAAGTACCTGGTCAGTTGAAGGGTCATAATCAGAAATTTCAAAAGAATCAGATATGGCCCTAGAATTTTCATCTAATTCTTTTTTTAGTTCGTTTTCTCGCTTTTCAAATTCGAGTTTTGAATCACTGCGTTGAGAAATCAGTGTTTGTCGTTCAGACTCTAGCTGACCGATGTCTGTTTCAGACTGAGTGCCAATATCTTCAATCTCTTGCTTTAACGCATCAATGTCTGCTTGAACTTTGTCAATCAAACCCTGTGAAGTTGGAA